>Ga0209979_1000046_pt1 | contig 218157 bp, 207 predicted proteins | sample AnhtaG_FD_183114 | JGI IMG/M metagenome (GOLD analysis project Ga0209979, IMG submission 183114) | Deep subsurface microbial communities from Anholt, Denmark to uncover new lineages of life (NeLLi) - Anholt_01485 metaG (SPAdes) (version 2) | ecosystem: Environmental > Aquatic > Marine >...
GGCAAACCAGCTCTCCGAGGGTGGGCGGCTCAAGTGGGCATGCTCCGACATCTTGGACGAGGATCGGAAGGTGTTGCGCAAGGCTGGGGCCGGGGAGATCCCACCCTTCTGGAGGGTCTGGAGAGACCCTGTTACACCCCCAGGAACCCACGTCACGTCATGCGATCAGCCCGCCGATGCCTCGTAACTGTCGAACCCGCGCCTAGGACGTCGATTCGGCGGTGATATTTGCCTCGTGAGGGCTCGCGGCCTCGTAGAAGCAGAACGGACAGCGGACCCAGGTCGGCTCCAGCTCGGCCAGGCACGACTGGCAGACGTGTTCGAGGCCGTGCAGCTGCTCGGCGCACTTGGGGCAGACCGACCATTCCGGCTTGACCAGGAACTGGCAGGTCGGGCAGGTCTGGGTGAGCTTGAGCTTGCAGTACGGGCAGGTCGAGAAGCTCTCCTCGATCCCGTTGTGGCAACGGGGACAGATGGTCTCGTTGGCGGCCGCGTCGGCGAAGATCACCCGCACCAGTTCCTCGAAGGTGATGATCCCCTCCCGGACCAGCTCGATGGCGTGGGACCTCAGCGACTTCATGCCGGAGCGGGCCGCATGGGCCCGGATCTCGCTCGCGGGAGCCCCCTTGGAGATGAGGTCGGCCGACGCCTGATCGACCCCGAAGACCTCGTAGACGGCCCTTCTTCCCTGGTGGCCCGAGCCGTGGCAGGCCGGGCAGCCCGCGCCGCGAAAGAGGCGGGTATCCGCGGGAAGCCCGAGCTGCGACAGGATCTGCGGATCCGCCTGGTAGGACTCGCGGCACTCGGGACAGATCTTGCGGACCAGACGCTGAGCGACCGCCCCCAACATGGCGCTGCCGATCAGGTAGGGCTCGATGCCCATCTCCTCGAGCCGGGTGACGGCCCCGACGGCGTCGTTCGTGTGCAGGGAGGTGAGGACCATGTGGCCGGTGAGCGCCGCCTCGATGGCGATCTTGGCCGTCTCATGGTCCCGGGTTTCCCCAATCAGCACGATGTCGGGGTCCTGCCGCAGGACGGCGCGCAGCACCCGGGCGAACGTCAGGTCGATCGTCGGGTTCACCTGCACCTGGGTGGCGTGCTCGAAGTTGTACTCGATCGGGTCCTCGATCGTGATGATGTTCTTGGTCTTGCTCTGCAGGTGGCCCAGGGCCGAGTAGAGGGTGGTCGTCTTGCCCGAACCGGTTGGGCCCGTGACGAACAGGATGCCCTGCGGGCTCTTGATGAGCTTCTCGAAGGTCGCATGCTGGCTTTCGAGCAGGCCGAGCTCGGCCACCGGCTTGATGCCCGCGTTGCGGTTGAGCACCCGGATCACGATCTTCTCGCCGAACTGGCTCGGCATGGTCGACATGCGCAGGTCGACCATCTGATCGTTGATCCGGGCCCGGATCTTGCCATCCTGGGGCAGCCGCTTCTCCGAGACGTCGAGGCCGGCCATGATCTTGAGGCGGGCGATCGCCGCGCTCTGCTGCGACTTGGGCACTCGCAAGGCGTCATCCAGCAGCCCGTCCTTACGGAAACGGACCAGGATGTGGGTCTCCTTGGGCTCGACGTGGATATCCGAGACGAAGGACGTGATGGCGCGGCCCAGGATCTCGTTGATGAGCCGGATGATCGGGGCCGCGTTCGGGTCGCCGGCGCTCAGGTCCTCGATCTCGGGGGCCAGATCGCGCGCCGGCTGGGTCGAGACGGCCGGAGCCTCCGCCAGGGCGCTGAACTCGGATCCGTAGGGGGCGACCTTCCAGAACCCCTCGTACTGGGCCTCGGGCACGGCCACAGCGACCGTCTTCAACCCGGTGATGACCCGCAGATCGTCCAGGGCCTGCAGGTTGTTGGGGTCCGGGGTGGCCACGACCAGCCAGTCGTGCAGGCGCGCGATCGGGATCATCCGGTACTTCTGGCTGACGACGCGCGGGATCAGGTCGATGAACACGGGGTTGACCTGGGTCCGCTCGAGGCGGCTGAAGTCCCGCTGCAGATAGCCGTCGAGCGCGCGCTGCAGGTCGCCATGGGTCAAATAGCCGAGGCGCAGCAAGGCCGCTCCCAGGCTCTGGTTGGTGGGACCGCCCGTGCGCAGGGCGAACTCGACCTGAGACGGGTTGGTCGCGCCCAGCTCGATCAAGAGCTCCCCCTCGGCCAGGCGGGCCTGGAAGGCCACGACATCGCGGGTCGCTTCTTCGCGCATGGCCTTGGTCTGGACCAGGAGGTCGGCCAGCGGGTGTTCGTCCGAGTTCGCGGCGAGCGCTATGGTCGCCTGGTTGGGCGACAGACGGTTGGTTTCGACCAGGATCCGGGCCAGGTACTCGTTTTGGGCGGCTAGCATGGGCGTGGCTCCGGTACGACGGTCCTATTCCGACGGATAGGTGATGATCTCGAAGGGCAGCGGGGCGCGGGGCGCCTCCGACGTCGGAGTGAGCGGCTCCGCAGCGGGATCTGGCTTGGGATCCGCGGGAGGCTCGCTCGAGGCGAGGCGGCTCTTGAGCGCCGCGAGGCCTCCTCCCGCCGCGGGCGTCGGGGAGGGAGGCTCGGGGGCAGGGGGCGCGGGTGCGCGGGGTGCCGCCGCCTCGGGGACCTGGACCGGCTTCTCGACCGGCTTCTGGACCGGGGGATCGGCGGGCGTCTCGACGACCTCCGAAATGGGGACGTACCGCTTGAGCAGATCGGCAACCGGGAGCTCGGGCAGCCCCTCCAGGGCGGCCCCGAGGGACTCGGGGCGCACGCTGCGCTTTTGCTCCCGGACCATGTGGTCGGCGATCAGGGTCTCGCGCAGGAGGGAGAAGTAGGCATCAGGTTGGGCGCTCGCTGGGACCACGTTCTGGGACTCGAGCCGCTCCAGGGCGGCCATGTGCTGGACGTAGAGCTCGTCCAGGCCGGCCTCGGGCAGGCACAAGAGGCGCAGCATGGCCGGCCGGCGGTGATCGCTCGGCTCGCTGCGGCGGGTCGTGTGGGTCGAGCCATCCTCGAAGGCGGTGACCAGCGCGACCTCCGGGAAGTCCGAGCCCTCCTGGACGATCGTGGCGTAGATGGGCCGCCCCGGGTGAAAGAGGGCGCGGTGGAGCTGGTCAGGCCAGGCCGTCACGACGAAGTCGGCAAAGGGCCGGAAGCCGAGCCGCTCGAGAGTCCCGGTCAGGCGGATGAAGGCGAGCAGGTTGGCCGCCGTCGCGTCGAGGGTGATGCGTTCGAAGGCGATCCGATCGGGGGCGATCGCCTTGCGGGCGGGTTTGTGTCGTCGCGGCATGCGGATCCCGAGCTGAGAAGCCCCCCCGGTGCGTTGCAGGACCTTGTAGCCCGCGTAGCCGACCGCGAGCGCGCCACCGAGATACAGGGCAAGACTCATGGGTGAGGGCCCTCCTGCTGGCTCCCCGCCTCTTGTGCCCCGTTCGGCCGAAAGTTACTCGGCCAGCAGCGCGCCGACTGCCTCGATGGCCCGCAAAGCCGCGTGACCAGTCGGTTGCGGATAGGCATGTGGCGGGGTAGAATGAGGGGGCGAACCCGGCAACGAGGAGTCAAACCCGTGTACGATCCGGCTTTTGGCAGGGGAGACCAACCGCACTACGGCCACTGAGGGCGCGTCGCGCCTTCGCCGTCCCCCCGTATTGCAAGGAGAACGCCATGCCGGTCATCGATCCGACCACGCCGCCCTACTCGACCGAAGAGGTCGTGGCCCTCAAGCCTCCCGTTCCCCCCGAGACGATGGAGCACAAGAACATCCTGCAAGGGGAGTTCTGGCGGGCCATCCCCGCCTACCGCGAGGTGGACGAGGCCACCTTCCTCGACCACATCTGGCAGGGCAAGAACAGCATCACGACGCCCGAGAAGCTGATCGAGACGATCCAGGACCTCGCACCCGCGAGCTTCATCGACGACGCCCGCGAGGGCTTCCGGCGTGCCCCCATGGCCGTCCGGGTCTCGCCCTACATGATCGCGAACATCGACTGGGCAGACCCCTACCACGATCCCATTCGCACCCAGTTCTTGCCCATGGGCTCGCGCCTCTTGCCCGACCACCCCAAGCTCACCCTCGACTCCCTGCACGAGCAGGAAGACGCCCCGGTGCCGGGTCTCACCCACCGGTACTTCGACAAGGCCCTATTCCTACCGCTCGACATCTGCCCGGTCTACTGCCGCTTCTGCACCCGGTCCTACGCGGTGGGACTCAACACCGAAGCGGTCGAGAAGGTCCAGCTCTCGCCCTCGCCCACCCGTTGGGCCAAGGCCTTCAAGTACATCGCCTCGCGCCCGGAGCTCGAGGACATCGTCGTGTCGGGCGGCGACACCTACCAGCTCTCCGCCAAGAACATCCGGCTCATCGGCGAGACCCTGCTCACCATGGGCAATATCCGCCGGATCCGCTTCGCGACCAAGGGCCCGGCGGTCATGCCCATGAAGATCCTGTCGGACAACGACTGGTTCGAGGCGATCGCCGACATGGCCGACCTCGGCCGCCGGTTGGGCAAAGAGGTGGTCGTCCACACCCACTTCAACCACCCCAACGAGATCACCTGGATCACCGAAAAGGCCATGCGGCGCTTCTTCGAGCGCGGGGTCTTCCTGCGCAACCAGTCCGTGTTGCAGCGCGGCGTCAACGACGACCGCGAGGTCATGCGCCTCCTGGTCAAGCGCCTGGGCCACGTCAACGTGCACCCCTACTACGTCTACATGCACGACCTGGTCAAGGGCGTCGAGGACCTGCGCACGACCGTCCAGACCGCCCTCGACGTCGAGAAGTGGGTGCGCGGCACGACGGCCGGGTTCAACACCCCGACCTTCGTCTGCGACGCCCCGGGCGGCGGCGGCAAGCGGGACGTCCACAGCTACGAGTACTACGACCGCGAGAACGGGATCTGCGTGTTCACGGCCCCCAGCGTCAAGGCCGATCGGGTCTTCATCTACTACGATCCGATCGACACCCTCTCCCCCGACGCCCAGGCCCGCTGGAGGGATCCGGCGGCGGTCGAGGCCATGGTCGGAGAGGCCGTCCGCAAGGCGGGGATCGGCACGGGGCACTAGCCTCTCTTGATCAGGTCCTGAACGCGGCGGGGGCGTCCGGTATCGGACGCCCCCGCGGTTTCTAGAAGCGGTGCCGCTGGAATCCACCCGAGGGGGTGTTCCCGGCGAGCCCGGGGTCGGCCGGCGGGACCGGCACCATCCGCATGGGCGGACGCACCGGGCGAGAGACCTTGGGCGTCGACTGCTGGGGCGCGTCGAAGACAGGCGGCTTCACCGGGTTGGCGACGGGCGGCGGCTCGGGGCGATCGGGGTCCGGGGCGGCCGGATTGAAGGGCTTCTGGCTCTGCAGGTCGTTCGATTCGCCCATGACGGCCGCGATCGTCTCCATCTTGGGGTGGTTCAGCATGGCGTTCGATCCGCCCTTGATCGCCCCCGAGATGGCCACGATCAGCATGGCGACCGCCGCGACTCCCAGGGCCGCGTAGGTGATCGGCTGGGCAGCGGCCATCAGGGTCGTCAGGATCCCGGCGTGAATCATGCCGGTGCCCGAGAGCAGCGCCACACCGCCAAACACCGAGACCCCGGTCACCCCGGCCACCGTGAGGGCCGTCGTCGAGCTCGAGCTGCCGATGATCCCCTTCGCCACGGTGCCGAGGGCGTCGAAGGCATCCCCGAGGCTACTCTTGGCTCCCTCAATGACCCCCCGGAAGAAGTCGTTGGGCTCGGACTCGAAGGCGACCAGCTTGCCCTGCTTGCCATTCACAGTCACTTCCGGCTCCGAGTGGGAGTTGCGGAACGAGAAGTCGAGGTGGTCGCCGTAGACCAGGATACGCTGGGTGCGGCCCTGCTCGTCCTTGACGTTGATGAAGTACTCGTCGAGCCCGCTGTGCTTGGTCTTCTCGACCGCCGCGTCGGTGGGCATGTCGGGACGAAGGTGCCCGATCCCCTGATACTGGACGCGGTGGCCGTTGACCGTGATGACGTCCCGGCCGTTGCCTAGCAGGACTGGCATGAATGTCTCCTCCCCCTGATGGTCTCCGCGGGATTAAAAGCAGCTTACCCTTGTCTTTATATCGTCTTAACCTTACCAGAACTTGCGTGTTCCGTACAAGAGATTTCAAGACGCGCAGCAAGCCGAAAGGCAGGCCCCCTGCCCCTTCAAGAAGGGACAGGGGGCCGATCGGGCACCTAGAAAAGGATGCTGATGACCGTCAAGAGAAGGCCATCGGTCGTGACCTCGCCGGTATTGGCGTCGACCAGGGCCCCGGGCTTGCCGTCCTCACCCATGAAGACCCACTTCGGGCCGATCAGGTAGGGGCAGATGAGGATCGTCTTGACGGTGGCGTTGGTAGGCACCTGCCACCCGTACTGCCGGGCGTAGTTGTAGGCCCGGCGCCCATCCACGGGGTACACGTCCCGCGGCTCTTGCAGGAGCTTGGCGATCAGGTTGCCCGCGGCGATCGTGAGCAGGTCGTTGTCCTCGTACTGGCCGAGGACGTTGCCCCAGAAGCCGAAGTCGATCGTGTAGCGGCGGCGCTTGCTCTTGGAGTAGTAGACGTGGCGCGCCCGGCCGAAGATCGAGAAGTACTTGAAGCCCCAGCCAAGCCAGATCTCGCGGGCGTCCGAGGCCCAGGCGCGGGCCAGCTGGTCGGCCTTCGCCTGAGTCTTGTACGGGGTGGTCTGCACGGCGATCGCGTGCTCGCTCGCAGGCGGCTCCAGGCTCTCGAGCCCGCTGACGACGGGACCCGACTTGGCGAGCTCCCGGGCCTGGGCTTCGAACTCGGCATAGGGATCGGCCTTGGGGGCCGTGGTGGTGAGGGCGGGGCCCTGGGCCGTCGGATCGGCCGGAGCGGCGCCCAGGGTCGGAGCCGTCGCGGTGGCGGTGGCTGGCGTCTGGGGCGAGAGCGCGCCTGCCGGAGACGCGACCGGCAGCGAAGACACGCCGCAACCCGCCAGGATTGAACTCAACGCCACGATTCCGACAAGCTTCTTCACCGAACGGCTCCTTTCGAGCGGATTCCCACCTTAGTTAAGGTTATATGAAACCGGTATTAAAACTTGCTCAAATTCCGGCAAAATTATTCTCGTCCAGCGCCGGGAGTCCCGCCCGACGGGCTTTTGGACCTTGCAAAACATCCAGGCGCGGGTTATCGTGAGAGGCGGCGGATCCCCCTTGCCGGTCCACCTCCGGAGGCCAGCGATGACGACCCGGGTGCACCTCACGCAGCAGGGCAGGGTGGGGATCTTGACCCTGGAGAGCGACAACGGCCTCCAGATCCTGCACCGCTCGACCCTCGAAGACTTGCATCGCCTCTTGCTACAGGCCTCGGCCCAGCCGGATTGGTCGGCCCTGATCGTGACAGGGTCGGGCGATCGCGCGTTCAGTGCCGGGGCCGATCTCCACGAGCTGGCCGAGCTGAACCCCACCACCGCCCTCGAGTTCTCGCATCTCGGCCAGCGCGTGACGAGCCTCTTGGCCGACTTTCCGGCCCCCGTCATCGCGGCCCTGAACGGGCTCGCCTATGGGGGGGGGCTCGAGCTCGCGGTCGCCTGCGACTTCCGGATCGCGGCGACCCACGCCCGCTTCAGCTACCCAGCGACCAAGCTCGGCATCCTGCCCGGCTTCGGCGGCACCCAGCGGGCCCCGGCCCTGATCGGTCCCTCGCGGACCCGCGAGCTCATGTACCTGGGCAGGACCCTCGACGCGGCGGCGGCGACCGCCTGGGGCCTCGTCAACGCGATCGCCCCCGATGCTCTCGCTGAAGCCCGGGCCTGGGCCGCCGAGCTCGTGACGCGAGACGCCTACGCCATCCGACAGGTCAAGGAAACGATCGGCATGACCGAGCGGGCCGATTTCTTCTTCGAGCAAGAAGCCTTCGCCAACTGCTTCCGGCAGCCGGGCATCAATGCCAGGCTGAAGGGGTGGCAGGAGGCCCTCCAGGCCTGACCGATGGACCTGCGAGAGCTCACCGAGCGCATGCACGACTTCGTGCAATCCAAGGGCTGGTACGCGCCCGAATCCCCCCGTCCGCAGACGCCTGCCAACCTGGCGAAGTCCCTCGCCATCGAGGCCGCCGAGGTCCTGGAGCTGTTCCAATGGGGCGACGAGGCCGATCCGGCGGCGCTCGCCTCCGAGCTGGCCGACGTCTTGCTCTATCTGCTGCAACTGGCCGATCGATCAGGCATCGATCTGGAAACGGCCACCCTTGACAAGCTCGCGCTCAACCGGAGGCGCACCTGGTGAGGCTTTCACTTCCCCACGGGGGGCCGATCGTGGAGGTTTCGGCGGCCTGGGGTATACCCGACTAGGTGCTCCTGGCCGCTTGATCGCGTAGAAATCGCTCTCCTTACGCTGTGTGAGGGTGTTCACATCGTGGTGGGACCCTGATCATGTCGGCTGAACGGAAAGGGAGGGAAGGGCAATCGTGTCGATGCTGGTAGCAACGGTCTTCCTGGTGATGGCCTTGGTCGCGATCGGAGCGGCTGCTGGTCTGGGCGCTCGAGGGATCGGATGGAAGTTGGCGATCCTTCCCTTGTTCCAATCTCTGGGGGTCGTGGGACTGGGAGTCGGGCTAAGCATCGGCCGCCCGATCGGGGCCGCCATCGGGGTCTTCTTGGCCCTGCTCGGAACGGTCGCGACGGTGGTGAGCTACCGCCGGTGGCTGGAGACTCCGCTGGGCGAACTGGAACGTGTGATGGTGAGCTTGCAGCGCGGGGAGGCCGCCTCGCTCTCGGAAGCCGCACGCTTCAAGCCCTTCGCCGGGATCTCCGATCGTCTGGCCTCGCTGCTGCGACGGCAGGAGGAGGTCATCGCCCTCCTCGACGGGATGACGGTTTACGACCTGAGCCACCGCGTCACCCCCGGCGGCCCTCACGATCGACTCGCGGCCGCGGCGGCGAAGAGCCTCGAGGCCCGGAAGGCGACCGTTCTCAACGTGGGCACCCTCTCCGACCGGATGTCCTCGTCGGCCAGCCAGACCAAGCAGGAGATCGAGGCGGTCGTCGAGGGCATGCTTCGGATCCGCAGCAGCAGTGAACGGCTTGCGAAGGGCATTCCAGCCATGGAGGAGAACGTCGAGTCGACGGTCGTGGCCGTGGAGGCCATGGTCGATCGAACCGGTCACATCGCCTCGTCGGCCGATGACCTCTCGGGCAAGGTCAGCGTCGTCTCGAGCAGCATCATCGAGATGGCGACCAGCGTGGAACAGGTGGCCAATACGGTCGCCGAGATCAGCGAGGTGTCGCGCCAGGGGGCGGAGACGGCCGGTGTCGGGCGACAGGCGGTGTCTCGCACGGTCGAGGGGATGGAGCGGATCAACCAGGTCATGGAGGCGATCATGGCTGTGATCGAGCGGCTCGGCGGCAGCTCGGAACAGATCGGCACGATCGTCGAGGTGATCGGCGACATCGCCGAGCAGACGAACCTCCTCGCCCTCAACGCGGCCATCGAGGCGGCCCGGGCCGGGGAGGCCGGGAGGGGCTTCGCCGTGGTGGCGGACGAGGTGCGAAAGCTCGCGGAGCGAAGCCGCTCGGCGACGGGCGAGATCACCAACCTGATCCGAGGCATCCAGCGAGAGGCCGGCACCGCGGTCCAGACCACCCGCGAAGGCAGCTCGGCCATCCAGGATGGCATCGTGATTGCCAAGGAAGCCGGAGAGTCGCTCGTTCAGATCGTCCGGACCGTCCAGCAGAGCTACGATCTGATCGAACAGATCCGGCTCGCGACGGGCGAGCAGGCCAAGACCGCGGCCCACATCAAGCAAGAGGTCGAAGGGATGAACACCCTGGCCTCGAGCATGGCGGAGTCCGCCCACGGTCAGCGCAAGAACGGCGACCGGGTGGTCGGCGCGATGGATGCCATGGTCGCGGGCGTTCAGGAGGTCAAGTCGGCCCTCCAGGATCAGCAGGTCCAGGGCGCTCCGATCACCTCGGGGATCGAACGGGTGCGGGCGATCGCCCTGGAGAATTACCAGTCGAGTCAGGAGTTCGGAGCGACCTTCGACCGGATCATCCAGGCCGTCCGCTCCTCCACCGGCGAGGCTGGCCCGACCGAACCCCGCGCCCCCCAAAGGCTGCTGGTGGACGCCGCCCACTAATCCCCGATGGACACCGCCCCGGCAGGACCGCCGCGTCTCGATCGACCGGCGGTCCTGCCGGGGCGCTCCGCCCGTGTTAGAATTTTACCGCGCCTTAAATTTCAGCCGAGAGGCGCACGGAAAGGGCAACGAGGTTCTAGCCATGGATCGGACCGTCATCGTCAGCGCGGCGCGCACCCCATTTGGAAAGCTGAACGGCGCCCTGCGCGACTTCACCGCCCCCCAGCTCGGTACGCTGGCCATCCGCGCGGCTCTCGAGCGGGCCGGCCTGTCTCCTGACCAGGTCGACAACGTCCTGATGGGCATCGTCCTGCAGGCCGGAGTGGGTCAGATTCCGTCACGGCAGGCCGCGATGGGCGCCGGCATCCCGGCCGAGGTCCCTTCCCTCACCATCAACAAGGTCTGCGCCTCGGGCATGCGCGCCATCACGCTCGCCGACCAACTGCAGCGGGTCGGTGACGGAGAGATCTTCGTCGCTGGTGGCATGGAGAGCATGACCAGTGCCCCCTACATGCTGCCCAAGGCGCGCAGCGGTTACCGGATGGGCAATGCCGAACTCGTGGACGGCATGATGCACGACGGCCTCACCTGCGCCTTCCACCACGTCGCGATGGGGGTTCATGGCGACACGACGGCCAGGGAGTTCGGCCAGACCCGCGCCGAGATGGACGAGTGGTCCGCTCGCAGCCACCAGCGGGCCCATGCCGCCATGCAGGCGGGCCGCCTTGCCGACGAGATCGTCCCGGTCATGGTCGGCGCCGGCAAGAAGCAGCCCCCGACGCCTGTGACGGCCGACGAGAGCGTGCGGCCGGATTCCACCGTCGAGGCCCTGGCCAAGCTGAAGCCCGCCTTCACCCCGGACGGCTTCATCACGGCGGGGAACGCCCCCGGCATCAACGACGGGGCGACCGCCCTCGTGCTCATGAGCGAGCGCAAGGCCCACGAGCTTGGCTTCAAGCCGCTCGCGGCCATCGTGGGGCATGCCAAGGTGGGCCAGGAGCCCGCCTACCTCTCGACCGTCCCGGCCATGGCCATCCAGAAGGCGCTGGGTCAGGCCGGCCTCACCGTCGGCCAGATCGACCTCTTCGAGATCAACGAGGCCTTCGCGGCCGTCACCCTGAAGTCGACCGAGATGCTCGCTGGCGGCGACGCGGGCCGCCTTGCGGCCATCCGCGAGCGGACGAACGTGAACGGCGGCGCGGTAGCCTTCGGACATCCCATCGGAGCCTCGGGGGCACGGCTGGTCGCGACCCTGGCCTTCGAGCTCATCCGCCGCGGCGCCCGATACGGGGCGGCCGCTATCTGCTCCGGGGCCGCGCAGGGCGACGCCATCCTCCTGGAACGCCTCGCCTGATCGCGCAACAGGCCCCCTTTTCAATGGAGAAAGGATCGTTGATGGATATCAAGAGCGTGGCCGTCCTTGGCGGCGGTCAGATGGGCTCGGGCATCGCCCAGGTGTTCGCCCAGCACGGTTACCGGACCTTCGTGTACGACGTGGCTGCCAAGGCCCTCGACAAGTCCCGCGCGGGCATCGAGAAGAACCTGGCGCGCTCGGTCGAGAAGGGAAAGCTCTCCACCGAGGCCCGTGACTCGGCGCTGGCACACCTGACCTGGACGGCCAACGTCGCCGACCTGGCGGACGCCGACCTCGTCATCGAGGCCATCATCGAGAAGCTCGAGACCAAGCTGCAGACCTGGAAGCAGATCGACGAGCTCTGCCGGCCCGACGCCATCTTCGCCTCCAACACCTCTTCCTTGCCCATCACTCAGCTGGCGAACGGGGTGAGCCACCCCGAGCGGTACATCGGGATGCACTTCATGAACCCGGTGCCCGTCATGCAACTGGTCGAGATCATCCGCGGGGTCGAGACCTCGGATCCGGTCTATCAGACCGTGTTCGAGACGGCCAAGCGCCTCGACAAGACGCCGGTGACCGTCAACGACGCCCCGGGCTTCATCTCGAACCGCATCCTGATGCCCATGATCAACGAGGCCATCTTCTGCCTGGGCGAAGGGATCGCGACCAAGGAAGACATCGACACGGTCATGAAGCTCGGCATGAACCACCCGATGGGCCCCCTGACGCTCGCCGACTTCATCGGTCTCGACACCTGCCTCTACATCATGGAGGTGCTCTACCACGACTTCAGCGACTCGAAGTACCGGCCGGCGCCCTTGCTGCGCAAGATGGTGCAGGCGGGCAGGCTCGGTCGCAAGACGGGGCGCGGCTTCTACGACTACACCGAGGCCCCGCAGGCCGCGGCGGCGCGCTAGGACACGGCCATGGACCTTCAACTCTCCGAACACCAGCGCGCCCTGCAGGACCTCGTCCGGCAGTTCGCGGAGCGCGAGATCGCCCCTAACACGGCCGAATGGGACCGGACCGATCAATTCCCCGTCGAGGTCTTCCGGAAGATGGGGGAACTCGGGCTCCTGGGCCTGCCGTTGCCTGAAGCCTACGGGGGTGGTGGGGCGAGCGTCATGGACTACGCGACCGTCGTCGAGGAGCTCGCCAAGGCCGATCCCGGCCTCTCGTGCGCCTACTCGGTCCACGTCTCGGCCCACACCATGTCGGTCTGGCACTTCGGGACCGACGAGCAGAAGGCCAAGTACCTTCCGAAGCTCTGCTCCGGGGAGTGGATCGGGGCTTTTGCCCTCACCGAGCCGAGCTGCGGGTCGGATGCCTCGGCCCTGCAATGTCGCGGCGAGGATCGGGGCGATCACTTCGTCCTTAACGGGACGAAGCAGTGGATCACGAACGCCAAGAGCGCGGGCCTATTCCTGCTCTTCGCCCGGACCAACCCGCAAGAGCCGGGGGCCAAGGGCGTCAGCGCCTTCCTGATCGAGCAGGGGACGCCGGGCCTCGAGATCGGGCGCAAGACCCACAAGATGGGCATGCGGACGAGCGAGACCTACGACCTCGTCCTCAAGGACTGCCGAATTCCCAAGTCGGCCCTGATCGGCGAGCTCAACCAGGGCTTCGCGATCGCCATGAAAACCCTCGAGGCCGGCCGAGTCGGTATCGCCGCCCAGGCCGTCGGCATCGCCCAGGCGGCCCTCGACCTCGCCAAGAAGTTCTCGAACGAGCGCGAGGCCTTCGGCAAGCCGATCAACCGCTACCAGGGCATCCAGTGGAAGATCGCCGACATGACGACCCGCATCCACGCGGCGCGGATGCTCACCTACCGTGCGGCCTGGATGAAGGATCAGGGCCTTCCCATGAACAAGGAAGGCGCCATGGCCAAGCTGTTCGCGAGCCGGATCGCCCGCGAGGCGTCCAACGAGAGCCTTCAGATCCACGGCGGGTACGGCTACACGGACGAGTTCCGGATCGAGCGCCTGTACCGGGATGCCAAGGTCACGGAGATCTATGAGGGCACCTCGGAGATCCAGAAGATCGTCATCTCGCGCGCCCTCTTGGGCCGCGCGAAGGACGCGCGGCAACCGGCGATCGCCAGGTAGGGGGAACGATGGACTTCAAGCTGAGCGACGAGCAGCAGATGCTCAAGGAGATGGCCCGCGACCTCGCGGATCGGATCATCGCGCCCCGGGCCGCCGAGCTCGACAAGACGGGCGAGTTCCCGCGCGAGAACTTCAAGGCCCTCGCCGAGAACGGCCTCTTGGGCATCCCGTTTTCCGAAGAGTACAACGGGGCGGGATCCAACTACGTGTCCTACGTGGTGGCCCTCGAAGAGGTGAGCCGCGCCTGCGCCTCCACCGGGGCGACCATGTCGGTGCAGACGAGCCTCGCAGCCGCCCCCCTCAACCAGTTCGGGACGCCCGAGCAGAAGCGCAAGTACCTGGCGCCCCTGCTCGCCGGAGAGACGATCGGGGCCTATTCGTTGTCGGAAGCCGGTTCGGGGACGGATGCCGCGAGTCTCAAGACCCGGGCCGTGCGGGATGGTGACCACTACGTCCTCAACGGCACGAAGATGTGGGTGACGAACGGCTTCAACGCCGACACCTACCTCGTCTACACGACGATCGATCCCAATCTCGGCCACAAGGGCATCACGGCCTTCATCGTCGAGAAGGGGACGCCCGGCTTCACCTTCGGCAAGAAGGAGGACAAGCTCGGGATCCGGGCGAGCTCGACCTACGAGTTGATCTTCAAGGATTGCCGGGTTCCGGTCGAGAATCGGTTGGGTGAGGAGGGCCAGGGCTTCAAGGTCGCCATGTGGACGCTCGACGGCGGCCGCATCGGGATCGCGTCCCAGGCGGTGGGGATCGCCCAGGCCGCCTTCGACCAGGCCCTCAAGTACGTCCAGGAGCGCGAGCAGTTCGGCAAGCCGATCGCCGACAACCAGGCGATCCAGTTCTACCTGGCCGAGATGGCGACGGACATCGAGGCGGCGCGGTTGTTGATCTACCGGGCGGCCGACCTCAAGGACCGGGGTGAGAACCACACCCAGGCGGCCTCGATGGCCAAGCTCTTCGCCTCGGAGACGGCCATGTGGGTCGCGACCAAGGGCGTGCAGATGCACGGCGGCTACGGCTACACGACGGAGTTCCCGGCCGAGCGCTTCATGCGCGACGCCAAGATCACCGAGATCTACGAGGGGACGTCCGAAGTCCAGCGGATGGTGATCGCCCGCAACGAGCTCGCGACGGTCTGATCGATCCTCATGTCGCTCGATCTGGCAGAACTGGCGCGGCGCGTCTTGGCGGGCGATCGCCGCGCCGCCGCCCGCCTGATCACCCTGATCGAGAACGGGGCGGCGGAGGCCGAATCGGCCCTTTCCTTGCTCTATCCATCGGCCGGCAAGGCCCATCTGGTTGGTATTACGGGCCCACCGGGGGCCGGGAAGAGTTCCCTGGTCGACCAGCTGATTGCGGCGATCCGGCAGGACGGCCAACAGGTGGGCGTGATCGCGATCGATCCGTCCAGCCCCTTCTCGGGGGGAGCCATCCTGGGCGATCGGATCCGCATGGGCCGCCATGCCTCGGATCCCGGCGTTTTCATCCGGTCCATGAGCAGCCGCGGGCAGCTCGGGGGACTCGCGCTGGCGACCCGGGCGGCGGCCACCGTGCTGGATGCCTACGGCTGCGAGGTCGTCTTGATCGAGACGGTGGGGGTGGGGCAGTCGGAGGTGGCGATCGCCCAGGCCACCGACTCGACCATCCTGGTGCTGCCGCCGAACCTCGGGGACGGGATCCAGGCCATCAAGGCCGGGATCATGGAGGTGCCGGACCTCTTCGTCGTCAACAAGGCCGACCTACCGGGCGCCAACCAGGCGGCCGCCGAAATCTTTGGCATGCTGGAGCTGGATCCTCCTTCGGGTTGGGCCCCACCGGTCCTCATGACCCGGAGCCTCGCCGATTTGGCCGATAGCGGCGTTCCCGACCTGTGGAAGCACCTGCAGGTCCACCGTGACTACCTGACCCGGACCGGGCTCATCGCGCTCAGACGGCGGAGACAGGTCCAGGATGAGATCGCGACCATGGCCCTGGAGGCGTTTCGGGATCGGCTGAACGCCTGGTTCAAGGGACCGGACGCGGCGTCTCTGTTGCAGCGGGTGCAGGACAGAACGGTTGATCCCCGCGGGGCAGCCACCGAGCTTGTCTTGCGCCTTGCCCGCCGGGCGTTGGACTCCCCCTTGCTTTGCAGGGGGGACGAAGAGGGGTCGTCCTTCGGTGGCCAGCGCACCATGGACACGGAAGGCTGACCCCCCCTGGCCCCTCCTGTGAAACAGGAGGGGAAATTGGAAGCCGGTTACGGCTCTGACGATCGCCGCTGAAGCTCCCGGACGTACGCCACGATGCGCCAGCGGGCACTCGGCTCGAGATGCTTCCGGAAGGTCGGCATCGTCGAGAACCCGTTGGTGATCCGCTCGTAGATGTCCCCGTCCGTGAGACTGCGGACACGCCTGCTGGTCAGGTTGGCGGGTCGCGGCAAAAAGACCTCGCCCACCGGCCCGTCGCCTTTGCCCCGGTCCCCGTGACAGAACGCGCAATTGTCCGTGAATAACTGCTGGCCTTGCTGCAAGACGATTGGCGTGACGGCGATGGGGTTACTCGCGGGGGCCGCATGAGGGGCGATCGCCACCGCCCAGGGACGGGGCGGATGAACGGGAATCGAACCGGACGCCAGGGAAACTGGATCGCTCTGGGACTTGTAGACGGGTTGATCCTGCATCTGCCCCGAGCATCCTACAAGGGCACCGGCCAAAAGCAGCCCCCTCAGTCGCATGGCCGGACCTCCAGAGCGCCAGACAGGGCGCCTTCGAACTCGGCACGCGATCGGTCGGGCGGTAGGTCGAGGAGCAGGCCGATCGCCCCCCCTTGGATCCGCCCGTCCTCAGGGACTCCACGGTAACGACCGCTCTTGAATAGCCAAAGGGCGTAGAAGAAGGTCGTCCAGATGGCGAAGAGCATGGTCGTCTCGTACATGACGACCCCGATGGTCGGCATGGCGACGATGGGCTTGCCCCCGGTCGGTAGCGGATACATGAGGGCCGTGACCCCGGCGAGCAGGAACCCGAAGGCGCTCCCGACGACGCCCATGCCGGTGGCGGCCCTGGGTTGATTGAAGGTCTCGGTGACGGGCAGCCCCATCGCTTCGGGGGGGATCGGCACGCTCGAGAGTACGTCGATCCGTGTGGCCTCAAGGCGCTGGGCCTTCAGAGCGTCGATCGCTTCCACCGTCCGGTCCAGATCGGGAAACAAGGCGAAGAGCCTAGCCATGGCCGCCCTCTTGCCCCGTCATGGGCAACGCCACCGCCGGGAAGGCAACCTTGCCCACCCGCTTCTCGGTCACATACAGCCGTTCCTCCCGGACCTCCCAGATCGACACCACGGGAATCAGCTTCGAAAAGACGGTGTAGAGGAAGGTGAACCCCGCGAAGGCCCCGAAGAAGATGCCCCACTCGACCCAGCTCGGCCAGTACCCGCCCCAGACGTAGGGGAAGTGCTTGTAGGTGAGGGACGGCACCAGGATCAGCACGCGTTCCAGGTACATCCCCACGTTGATCAGGAAGGTCAAGACGATCATGGCCGGGATGCTGCGTCGGAACTTCGTGAACGAGAGGCAAATGGGGGGCAGGATGGCGTTGAATAGCAGCATCCCCCAGGACATGGGCCAGAAGCGCCCGAAGAGGTACTGCATGAGGGCGATCCGCTCATCCGGGAGCCGGCCGTACCAGTTGGTGAGAAAATCGGCCCACCACAGGTAGAACCAGATGAGGGCGATCGTGAGCAGGATCTTGCCCATCTTATCGAAGTGCTCGGGCCGGATGTAGGTGTCCAGCCCGTACACCCACCGCAAGGCGGCCATGACCGTGATGACCAGCGCGAGACCGGAGTAGATGGCCCCCGCGACGAAGTAGGGACCGAATACGGTGGTGTGCCAGAGCGGGGGGGCGATCGCCATCGCGAAGTCCCACGACACGATCGTGTGGACGGACACGGCCACCGGCAGGATCGTGACCGCCAGGATGGCGAGGGCGCGCTCAAGCCGTTCCCACTGCTCTCGCGATCCCCGCCACCCGAAGGTCAAGGCCGTATAGACGGACTTGCGCCAGCCGCTGGTGCGATCGCGGACGGTCGCGAGGTCCGGGATGAGCGGCAGGTAGAAGTACATGGTGCTGCCCGTCAAATAGGTGGTGATGGCCATGAAGTCCCACATCAAGGGAGAGCGGAAGTTAGGCCAGATCATCCGCTCGCTCGGATAGGGCAAGAGCCAGTAAAAGAGCCACGCTCGACCCAGGTGCATGATGGGGAAGGTGCCGGCCACCATGATCGTGAACAGGGTCATCGCCTCGGCGGCCCGCACGACCGGGCGGCGCCATTCGGCCTTCGTCAGGCGCAGGATGGCCGAGATCAAGGTGCCGGAATGGGAAAGCCCGATCCAGAACACGAAGCTCGCGATGAGCAGGGCCCACATGTTGGGGCGACTGAGGCCCGTCACCCAGAAGCCCTTGATCTGCATGAACAGGAAGCAGAACACCCCGAAGGCGACGATCAGGGCCAGGGAGCCTGAAAACACCCAGAACCGCCAGGTGGTGCGCTGCATGGGGGCCAGGATGTCGTGGATGATCTGCTCGTCGCTCGGCAAGCCGCGCTGGTTTTCGAGGGCCATGGCTTACTCCCTCAGCCGCTTGAGGTAGATCACTACCGGATCCGTGCCCAGCTCCCCCAGGAGCTGGAAGCGTCGCTCGTCGCCCGCCATCTGGCTCACCCGGCTGTCCGGGTCGTTGAGGTCGCCGAAAACGAGAACGTCCGGCGGGCATGACTGGGCACAGGCCGGCGTGATCTCGCCGTCCTTGAGGGGGCGACCTTCGAAGGCCGCTTGCTCCTTTCCCGCGTTGATGCGCTGGATGCAGAAGGTGCACTTCTCCATCACCCCGCGGCTCCGGACCGTCACGTCCGGGTTGAGCATGGCCCGCATGGGCTCGGGCCAGTGCGGGTCTCGCCAGTTGAAGAAGCGGACGTCGTAGGGGCAGTTGTTGGCACAGTAGCGGGTTCCCACGCAGCGGTTGTAGATCTGGGCGTTGAGACCTTCCGGGTTGTGGTAGGTCGCGTAGACCGGGCACACCGGTTCACAGGGGGCGTGGGTGCAGTGCTGGCAGAGGACGGGCAGGAATCGGGCCTTCACGTCCGGGTACTCGCCGTCCCAGTACCGCTCGATCCGGATCCAGTTCGCCAGATGACCGCGCGCCACCTCGTCCTCACCGGCGATCGGGATGTTGTTCTCGGCATGGCAGGCGACGACGCAGGCTTCGCAGCCGGTGCACTTGTCGAGGTCGACCACCATGCCCCACCGGTGGGTGCCCGTTTCCGGGGCTGAAGCGATGTTACTGTCCACGTTCCTCTCCTCGTCCAATCGCAGCGAGGGCGAATCTGGGAGGCCTGTCCCACCAAGCGCAAGTCATTCCGTCACATGCGTGCCGTCCCACGGCCATCGCTGGCGTGTGAGGTCTTCAAGCGAGAGGTAGCCAGGCGCCTCGTGACTTTCTGGCAGCCAGTCGCGCCGCTCGACCTTGGTGAACCGGGGAGCATCGTCCACCTTCCTCAGCCTCACCCGGGTCGAAGCCCAGGCGAGGTCACCCGACCCTGTCACCAACTCGGGACCGACCAGGGACAGCGCATTGGCGCCTCGGTTTGCCGCATATCGCCCGTAGGTGGTGTGCCCCTGGCCTAAGGGCATCGCCACGACATCCGGGTGCAGCCCCGGATAGAGGTGGATACGTACCCTCAACATTCCGTAGGGCGACGACACCTCGACCGGGTCTCCCTCGGCTAAATCAAGCTCCTGTGCGGTCTTGGGGTTGACTTCGAGCCAGCTGCTCCACACCCCGGTCGTCATCGTGTCGGGAAGCTCCTGCTGCCAGGGCAGGTTGGCCGAACGGCCGTCGTGCAACGGGATCGAGGGATAGGGTAGGAAGAGAAACGGAAAGGCATGCGGATCCCCGGCAAACGAGGCCTTAGGGACGGTCGTGGGCAACCCGATCGCCCGGGAAGGAGAAGCTGGCACCGGGAGCGCGGGTCCGACCCACCCGCCGGATTGCCGCACGGTCATCCAGGACTCCCCCGTTTGCCCGGGAAGGCTCGCCCACGTGGTCCTGACGAGGTCGATATACGATGGCCACTTCAGGGCGGCCTTGATCGGGCCACCGATCGCCCGGGCCACCGAGATCAGCACATCCCCGACGGGTCGGGTGTCGAATACGGGGGATACGACGGGTTGCAAGGAGCTCGCCACAGGGCGCCCAGGATTGGGCTCGGGCAGCACGATGCCCCAGCTCTCGAGATAGGTGTGATCGGGCAGGATCAGGTCGGCGTAGGCCGTCGTGTCGTCGACGAAGCTGCTGAAGCTCACGATGAAGGGGACTTCGGCGATCGCCCCCGTGAACCCCACTACCGGCGGCACCTGATAGACCGGATCGGCCTGGTGGACGAGCAAGACCTGGACCTGGCCACGCTTCATCCGCTCGACCAGCGCCAACATGTCCTGAAAGGAGGGTGGAGCAAAGGCGTTGAATTCCCGCCAAGGTGCGGGCGCGCTTGGCCGTACCCCGCCCAAAACGCCGACGCTGCCCAGGACTTGGTTGAGGGCGTGAATCGCGGCCAGGCTCTCGACGCCGTTGGACTGAGCGGCGATCGCCCCGCCTCCCAGGGCGATCGCCGGCCGCATCGTGGCCAACTCGTCGGCCAGATGGCGGATGGTTCGCGCCGAGACCCCCACCTCGGGAGCTACCAGCTCCGGGGTCAGGGCGTCGGAATGGGTGAGAAGATGGCCCAGAGTCAGGGCGAGCAGCCCCTCGGTCCCCGGGGTGATCGGAATCCAGCGATCGGCCGCGGCCCCCGTGACCGACATGCGTGGCTCGATCTGGACCAGCTTGCCGCGAATGCCTGGCCGTCCGTGACGCATACGACCGTACCCGACCCCCTGCCGGACGGGGGACAGCCATGTCCCGAACAGATCGGCCCCGAAGCCGAGCACGTAGCGGGCCTCCGACAGGTCGTAGTCGGGCAATCGCGTGAAGCCCAGGCCCCGTTGCACCCCTTTCAGGAGGGTGCCACGGCCCGTCAGGTCGAGCTGGACGGGACCCCGGATGTTCAAGGCCCGGGTGAAGCGGTCGAGAACGAGCCCCAGCGTCCCGTTGAGCGGGCGCGTGACCATGTCGATCGCCCCCGTCGCCGCGACCGGACGCAGCTTCGCCGCGAGCAGGGCCAACGCCTCATCCCACCCGATGGGGGCGAACTGGGCCTGGCCACGGGGCCCCGTGCGCTTCATGGGGCCGCGCACACGGTCGGGGTGATAGAGGACTTGCAGCCCGGATTGCCCGAGGGCGCAGGTCTTGCCTTCGTTGATGGGGTTATTGGGGGTACCCTCGATCTTACTCGCGCGGCCGCCCAAGACCCGGGCCTGGATGCCGCAGCCAGCCTCGCACATCGTGCAGGTGGTCGCGTACCAGTCGGGCACACCGGGCAGAGCGTCCTCGGGCTGCTCGACGTAGGGGACGTAGTAGGAGCGCACGCGCGGCACGGTGCAGGCGCCCATGAGGGCCGTCGTGGTTGTCAGGCCGCCCAGTTTGAGAAAGTCTCGCCGCTTCATGCCGGGCTCCTAGAAATGGCAGGTGTAGCAATCGGTCGAGACGCGCCGCTGCTGGTGGCAGGCGAGGCATTCGCCCATCGTGAGCGAGTGGGCCTTGTAGACCTGAACCATCCGAGCTACGTCCCCATGGCACGAGCGACATTCGACCCCGGCCTGGATGTGCCGGCGGTGGGTGAAGTGAACGAAATCCGGCAGGTTGGTCACGCGCACCCAGCGGATGGGCCGGTTGCTCACGTAGGCCTGGGTCAGCTTCTGGACCTCCGGGTTCGTCGTCATGACCACGCGATGGCACCCCATGCAGGTTTCGAGCGAAGGAATCGTGGCGTGGGCCGTGGTGGCGACCCCCTGGTGGCAGTAGACGCACGAGATGTGGCGTCGGCCGACGTGGGCGGCGTGGCTGAACGCGATCGGCTGCTGAGGGCCCGCGGCCAGGGCCGGACCGGCACCCAGAGCGGCGCCGGTCAGCACGGACGCCACGAGGGCCCCTCGGCGATCCACGTCGGTCAAACCCCTTCATCAAGAGTTGTGAATTTCGCGGTTGGCATCCTCGCAGGCCGAGCGAGGGTTGTCAACCGGCGGCCCGAAACCCGCGCCTTGGCGTGGCCGTCTGCTATCGGGTGCGATAAAATGGGGTGTTGCGAGCCCGAGTCATCAGAGAGGATGCCGCGAATGGACGCGATCGCCACCCGCGAGGCCGATACCGCCCCCAGCCCCTACCGCCCCCACCATCCGGTGCGGTTCGTGACGGCGGCGTCGCTCTTCGACGGCCACGACGCCTCGATCAACATCATGCGGCGCATCCTCCAGTCCTCCGGGGCCGAGGTCATCCACCTCGGGCACAACCGCTCGGTCGCCGAGATCGTCGAGACGGCCATCCAGGAAGACGCCCAGGGCATCGCCATCAGCTCGTATCAGGGCGGGCACGTCGAGTACTTCAAGTACATGATCGACCTCCTCGGCGAGCGCGGGGCCGGCCACATCAAGGTGTTCGGCGGCGGAGGCGGCGTCATCGTGCCCTCCGAGATCGCCGAGCTCGAAGCCTACGGAGTCTCCCGCATCTTTTCGCCAGACGACGGCCGCAGCATGGGGCTGCAGGGGATGATCGACGAGATGATCCGGCTCTGCGACACGGACCTCACCGCCGAGTTGCCCGCCGGTGGGACTGAGGTCCGGGTGGGAGAGGTGGGCAAGCTTGCCCGGCTCATCACCCTGGCCGAGGCCGAGGAGCGGCAACAGGGTGACTTCCGCTACCGGAACCTGCTTCATCAGCTCACCGAGCGGGGAGCCAACCTCAAGACCCCGGTCATCGGCATCACCGGGACCGGAGGGGCCGGCAAGTCGAGCCTGGTGGACGAGCTGGTGCGCCGCTACCTGGCCGACTTCCCCGACAAGACCGTGGCGATCCTGTCGGTGGACCCTAGCAAGCGCAAGACTGGGGGGGCCCTGCTGGGCGATCGCATCCGCATGAACGCGATCTACACGCCGCGCGTCTTCATGCGCAGCCTCGCGACCCGCGCCGCCAACATGGCGACCAGCAAGGCGCTCCTGCAGGCCATCGGCGTCGTCAAGGCGGCGGGTTACGACCTCGTGATCGTCGAGACGGCCGGCATCGGGCAGTCGGACTCCGAGATCGTCGACCTGGTCGACCTCTCGCTGTACGTCATGACCTCCGAGTTCGGGGCGGCCACCCAGCTCGAGAAGATCGACATGATCGACTTCGCCGACCTGGTCGTCATCAACAAGTTCGATAAGCGCGGGGCCGAGGACGCCCTGCGCGATGTGCGCAAGCAGTATCAGCGCAGCCACCAGCGCTTCGGCGAGCCGGTCGACACCATGCCGGTGTACGGGACCATCGCGAGCCAGTTCAACGACGCCGGCACCAACTGGCTCTACGTCAACCTGATCCGCACCCTGAGCGCCAAGGCTGGCTTCGACTGGATCTCGCGGCTCGAGGTCACTGACCGGGAGAGCCGCAAGCAGGCCATCATTCCGCCGGAACGCAGCCGGTACCTCGCCGAGATCGCGGACACGGTGCAGGACTTCAAGCGCCTGGCACACAGCCAAGCCGAGCGAGCCCGGGAGGCCTATGCCCTGCACACCTCCCTCAACGCCCTGGGTGATGGTGTCCCGGGCATGGCTCAGCTTTACGAGCCGTCCCGACTCCTGCCAGATGCCGGGGATCCCGTGGTCGTCCTCTTGCGCCAGCGGTACCAGGAGGCGCTGCTCGACCTCAACCGGGCCCATCTGGATCTGCTGCAGGCCTGGCCGTCGCTGGTCGAGGGCTACACGGCCCCGATCCACTCGTACACCGTGCGGAGCAAAGAGATCCGGGTCGAGAATTACACCGAGAGCCTGTCTCACCTGATGATTCCCAAGGTGAGCCTTCCCCGGTTCCATGACTGGGGCGACTTGCTGGCCTGGATGCTGCTGGAGAACGTGCCGGGGCGCTTCCCCTACACGGCCGGGGTGTTCGAGTACAAGCGCAAGGGCGAGGACCCGACCCGCATGTTCGCCGGGGAAGGCACGCCCGAGCGGACGAATCGGCGGTTCCACTACGTATCCAAGGGGCAACCCGCCGTTCGCCTTTCGACGGCCTTCGACTCCGTGACCCTGTACGGCGAGGACCCTGACTGGCGCCCGGATATCTACGGCAAGATCGGCAACTCGGGCGTCTCCATCTGCACGCTGGACGACGCCAAGAAGCTCTATTCGGGCTTCGACCTGTGTTCGCCGAATACCTCGGTATCCAAGACCATCAACGGTCCGGCGCCGATGATCCTAGCCTTCTTCCTGAACGCCGCCATCGATCAGCAGATCGAGAAGCATCTCCTGACCGCCGGGCAGTGGGAGGCGGCCGAGACCCGGATCGATGCCCATTTCGAGCAACTGGGTCTGACGCGGCCAGCCTATCGGGGGCAGGACATGCCGGAAGGCGATCGCCTCTTCGGCCTGCGCACCCTGGGCATCACGGGCGATCAGCTGGTCGATGCCGACACCTATGCTCGCATCAAGGCCGAGACCCTCCAGGCCGTGCGGGGCACCGTCCAGGCCGACATCCTCAAGGAGGATCAGGCCCAGAACACCTGCATCTTCTCGACCGAGTTCGCCCTGCGCATGATGGGCGACATCCAGCAGTACTTCATCGACCACCTGGTGCGGAACTACTATTCCGTTTCGATCTCGGGCTATCACATCGCGGAGGCGGGGGCCAACCCCATCTCGCAGCTCGCCTTCACGCTGGCGAACGGCTTCACCTACGTGGAGTACTACCTGAGCCGTGGGATGAAGGTGGACGACTTCGCGCCGAACTTGAGCTTCTTCTTCTCGAACGGGATCGATCCCGAGTACTCGGTGATCGGCCGGGTGGCCCGCCGCATCTGGGCCACCACCCTGCGCAACAAGTACGGGGCCAACGAGCGCAGCCAGAAGCTCAAGTACCACATCCAGACGTCGGGGCGCAGCCTGCACGCGCAGGAAATCGACTTCAACGACATCCGCACGACCTTGCAGGCCCTTTACGCCATCTACGACAACTGCAACAGCCTGCACACCAACGCCTACGACGAGGCCATCACCACGCCGACCGAAGAGAGCGTGCGGCGGGCGATCGCCATCCAGCAGATCATCAATCGCGAGCTGGGTCTGGCCAAGAACGAGAATCCCCTGCAGGGGGCCTTCATCATCGAGACGCTGACCGAGCTGGTCGAAGAGGCCGTGCTCGCCGAATTCCGGCGGTTGTCCGATCGGGGCGGGGTGCTGGGGGCGATGGAGACCATGTACCAGCGCGGCAAGATCCAGGAGGAGTCGCTCTACTACGAGCACCTCAAGCACTCGGGCGAGCTGCCGATCGTCGGGGTCAACACCTTCCTGAATCCGCATCCAAAGGTATATGGCGACGCCATCGAGCTCATCCGGTCGACGGAAGAGGAGAAGCGGCAACAGATCGCGAACCTGGAGGCCTTCCAGGCCCGCAATCGGGCGCTTGCCGAAGGGGCGCTGACGCGGCTGCAACAGGTGGCCACGTCGGGTGGCAACCTGTTCGCCGAGCTGATGGAGACGACCAAGGTCTGCTCGCTGGGGCAGATCAGCCGCGCCCTCTACGAGGTGGGTGGCCAGTACCGGCGGTCGATGTAGCGTCTATTCAGTGGAAGACCCTCACCAACGTGGTGGGGCCTGCGGCAGCATGGATGCCCCCCCAGCCCCCCCTGCCAAGCAGGAGGGGGATTCTTCGCCCCTCTGCCAAGCAGAGAGGGGGATCACGGCTAAGAATCTTCCCTCATGGCGAAGCCAGGGGGGACCGAGGGGGGTCATCCTTGCTGCCGCAGGCTGATGACGGTTCAAACAAAACAGAGGGAAACGCCACGAAGCCCCGGACCTCTCAGCTACTGGCTCGGACCGCTATCGGAAAGCAAGTGGCGGAGACCGACTCCAGGATGGGACCCTCTGGCGAACTCTGGTGGGTCGTAGGTGGAACCGAGCGGCACGTAGAAGCGCGATCCCTCAACCAGATCTCGACGTTCGGATTCGCTCAGAGCGCCGATGTAAACCAGGATCTTGGGAACGTTTGCCCTTCCGTGCCGGGCCAAGTGCCGGTCAATCAAGCGCTGAATCTCAGGAGCTGGCAGCGGATGGGCTGTGAGCTCAAGCAGCCAGTCCGAATCCGGACTGGCCAGCGTGAGGTAGCCATCCAGCAAGCTGCGCCAACCCTCCTCGTCTGACCAATCCGGAAAGGCCACGATGCGCTGGAGACGGGAGAACTGGTCCAGGCGATGCTCTTCGTGCCAGTTGCCGCGCCCCCCGACGTGCAGGTGGAGGTGGGCGAACGTTTGGATCCCTCGTGGCCGGTCGAACCGGTGCAACTGCCGCGTGTCCCGGGCCCGAGCGCGACGCGATAGCCTCTCCCCCCGAAGCTCCGGACGATGGGTCCGGATATAGGCGACGAGCTCATCGGCCGCCTCGCGCATGGCCTCGACGTCGATGTCGGTCATGCACGGAGTCCGACCCGAGTGGACGTCGACCTCCAGGCAACCGGGCAGCACCTCGCCGTTCCAGCCGCAATTCTGGCAGATCGGGTCCGTGACCAGGGCAACCGAGACCTCTTCGTAGCAATAAGCCTCATAGGGCTGGCTCGCCCCCCACGGAACCAGGCAGGGTGTCCCGACGCCACCGGCGAGGTGGGTGAGGCCTCCGTTGTTGCCGAGGAACAGGTCGGCCATCGAGAGGATAGCCATGGCCTGCCGGGTATCGGTCTTGCCCACCAGATCGAGGCCAAGGCCCATGTGGCCCGCCGTTAGCCCGCTGCCCAGCTCGATCAGGGTCGCGCCGTGGACGTCGCGGAGATGGGCGGCGATCGCCCGGAACCGCTCGGTGCCCCAGCGTCGGCTAGGCTCCTTGCTGTCCACCGAGTAGGCGACCAGGAGTGGGCCATTGCCATGGTCCAAGAGGCCCGATGCCTCAGCTTCTGCGGGAAGAACGAACAGCTCAGGCGGCGCCTCCTGCTTCGGGAATCCCTGCTCGGCCAGAAACACCTCGAAGATTGAGTCCCCTGCGAGGAGAGCCTCGGGAAGGCGCGCGGCGATCGGTCTCATGCTCGCCTGCCGGATCACGAGGTCGAAGGCCGTATCGGGCGAGGTCTCGTCGAAGGCGTCGATCAAGGGGTGACCGAGCGCGATCTGGCGGCTGCCACGGGAGGCCAGCGTCGCGTCCGGGTACCGCCGCTTCAGCGCCGGGTAGTACGCGGTCTCGCAGACGATGTCGCCGATGCCCTTGTTGCCAAGGTGGTCCACCAGGATGCGCCGGGGCTCGGATGCCGTCATGACCTGATTCTACCCGCGCAATCCGGTGACCTACCCGGCAGGCTCTAACAAGCGAGGGATGTGATCATCCATGTGATCCGGGAACGCTAGGCTGGCTATAATGGTCGGATGCTTGATCGAGTGAGGGATGGACATGCGTAACCAACTGGCGTGGGTTCCCCTGATGGCGGCGGGATTCGTGGCGGTGGCCGCCGGGCCGGCGATCGCCTGCGGAGGCTTATTCTGCGGCACGATACCCATCAACCAGGCCGGCGAGAAGATCCTGTTCGCGATCGACCAGAACCGCATGACGACCTACGTCCAGATCAAGTACAGCGGACAGGCGAAGGACTTCTCGTGGGTCGTTCCGATTCCGGCGTCACCCAGTCTATCGGTCTCGTCGGACGAGGTCTTCACGCGCCTGGAGTCGAACACGGCGGTCAGTTACCGCCTGCAGTTCAATCCGACCGAGGGGACATGCAAGAGCGCCGGAGGGTTCTTCCCAGGTGGGTTCATGCCAACGGCCTCTTCGGTAGGCAATATCGCGTCCCCCAAAGCGGATTCCGGGGTCACCGTGGTGGCTGCGCAGCTGGTTGGACCGTACGACAGCGTGATCCTCAAGGCCGACACCGTCAAGGCCCTGACGGACTGGCTCACGGCCAACCACTACACGATCCCGCCCCGCTTCGACGAGGTGACCAAGACGTACGTCAAGGCGGACAACTACTTCGTCGCGCTCAAGTTACGCCAGGACCGTGACACCGGGGATCTGGCCCCCATCGTCCTTTCTTACAAGAGCACCGAGCCGTGCATCCCGCTTATCCTGACCTCGATCGCGGCCCAGCCCAACATGCCGATCACGGCCTACGTCCTGGCTCAGGGTCGGGCGATCCCCACCAACTACAAGCACGTCAAGCTGAACGAGGCCCTGATCAACTGGTTCCAGGGCGGATCGAACTACAATTCCCTCGTCACGCAGGCCGTCAACGAGGCCGGGGGGCGTGCCTTCGTGACCGACTTCGCGGGCAAGAGCCAGCTCCTGCGCTCGGCGTTGCAGCCGACCTACAACCCGGCCGCCTTCGACACCTTGACGACCGAGGGTGACATCAACCGGGAGATCGTCAATCAACGCTACCCGGTGGGCGTCCAGCTCCAGGCCATCCTGACGCGCGATCTGGCCGATTCCTCCTATTCGTCCTGGCCGATGGCCCTCTCCAACTTCGGAAACGCGACCCCCGTGTCGGCCTCAGCCAGCCTGCAGCTCCACCAGGACCTCGACGCGACCTTCCAGCAGCCCCTGAAGACCGCCTACGACGCCTTCGGTCGGATTCCCTACGTGACCCGCTTCTACACGACCATGTCCCCGGACCAGATGACGGTCGATCCCATCCTCGACTACAACCCGAGCCTTCCCGACGTGTCGAACGTGCGGACGGCCCAGGCCACCATGGTCTGCAACGGGAACTTGACGGCCGGCCAGGCCCCGTACCGGATCCAGCTCGCCGACGGGACCGTCTTCTACGTCACGCCTAACCGACCCGTCGCGGCGCCGGGCATGCCCTCGACCCTCGCGGTCGAGCGGTTGAACCCGACGGATGCCGGGGTGGTCGAGACCGACAACCACGACAAGATCAAGACCCTGCTATCGCAGTTCTTCAATATGGACAGCGCCTTCAGCACGGCCGAACAGCTCGCCGGGGTGGGACCGGGGTGCGGCTGCAAGCCGCCCGGATCCGCCACGGCTCCCTTGCAAGGGGCGGAGGAGGCGGGAGTTTATGGACTCGCCTACCTTGGCTTCGCCGGGTACTTGCGGTATAAACGGCGGCGTGACTGAGTCCGAGCACCTGATCCGAAACATCTCAGATACCGCCCTGTGGGTGGCTGCCTACCGTGCGGTTGAGAGCGAGCGGCCGGACGCCCTCTTCCGGGATCCGTTCGCCCGCAAACTCGCGGGCGAGCGGGGGGCGGCGATCGCCCGCAAGTTGAGCCCGCACATGGGCGGCTGGTGGATGGCCGTCCGCACGGCCCTGATCGACGAGATGATCGCGGCGGCCGTCCAGCGGGATGGCTTCGACATGGTCGTCAACCTGGCGGCGGGCCTCGACACCCGCCCCTTTCGACTCGACGTGCCGGCCGATCTGCGCTGGGTCGAGGTCGATCTGCCCGACCTCCTGGCCTACAAGGAGTCCTTGATCGGCTCCGAACAGCCCCGCTGCCGGCTGGAGCGGATCCGGCTGGACCTCGCGAACGTCGAGGCGCGGCGTCAGCTGTTCGACCGCCTCAATGCCGAAGGGCGTCGGGTGCTGGTCCTGACCGAAGGACTGCTGGTCTACCTGTCCCCCGAGCAGGTGGGCGAACTGGCCCGGGATCTGCATGGGCAACCCCACTTCCAGCGCTGGGTCATGGACGTCGTGGGGGCCCAGATGATTCTGTGGCGAGGGCGCTGGACCCAAGAGCTCAAATGGGCCAATGCCGAGTTCAAGTTCGCTCCCGAGGAGGGAACCGCCTTCTTCGAGCCGTTCGGCTGGCAGGAGGCCGAATACCACGACCTCATCATCTCGGCCGAGCGCTTTAACCGGGACCCCTGGTCCCTCAAGGTCATGCGCTTCCTCGTGCGGCTGGCGCCGAGCGCGCAGCAACGCCCCTTCCGACGCCTGATCGGCATCGCTCGCTTCGATCGCCTGGACCAAGCTGAAGCGAGCGCTTAATACTCCGTTACATCCTAACAGTCAAATAACTTCACGCCGAATTAGTTAAGTTTTGGCTAAGATTCGCCTACAAGAAGGGTAATGGCGCCCCGATCATCGAGAAAGGATGAGGCGAATGCGCGGACTTTCTGACGCGAAGCGGATCTTGGCCCTCGGGGCGACCCTGGGACTCCTGACGGGCTGCGGGGTGGCCTCGCCCTTCGCCTCGACCGCGGAACCGAGCCGGCTGCATGCCCGATCGACCGGTTCGCTGAGCCTCCTGGTGCTTCCCGACGACGGGGTGACCCCGATCCTCTCGGCCATCCAGGGCGCCAAGAAGTCCATCCAGCTCGAGATGTACATGCTGACCGATCACGACCTGACCGATCAGATCGTCCAGGCCCTCATCGCACGGGCCAAGGCCGGGGTGAACGTCCAGGTCCTGCTCGATCCCCATCCCTTCACAGGCCCCAAGCAGCCCGGCCAGCCGGACCAGGACGTGAACGCAACCGCCGCCCAGGCCCTCACGGCCGGCGGCGTTCAGGTCAAGCGGACCAGCACCACCTTCGCCTTCACCCACGAGAAGGCCATGGTCGTCGACGGCACGACGGCCTACATCATGACCCTCAACTGGACCAACTCGGCCTTCTCGACCAACCGCGAGTACGCTGTCGTCGACCAGGTACCCGCCGACGTGGCCGAGACCGCCGCGATCTTCAACGCCGACTGGCAGTATCAGCCCTACACCCCCACGGATCCCAACCTGGTCGTCAGCCCCATCAACTCGCGCCAGAAAATCCTGGGCCTGATCGACAGCGCCAAGACGTCGTTGACCCTGCAGAGCGAGTTCTGCACCGACCCCGAGGTCATCTCCCACCTGGGAGCTCGGGCCAAGGCCGGTGTGGCCATGAAGGTCATGCTGGCGGTCGAGGCGAAGGATGCCTCCACCGGCAACGACCCCAACGCCCAGGAGAAGCAGCTGTTCGCCCAGGCCGGCATCACGAACGTCGAGTTCCCGGCCAGCCACCAGATGCACGCCAAGGCGATCGTGGTGGACGGGACCCGCGCCTACGTGGGGTCCGAGAACTTCACGGCCAACTCGCTCGACAGGAACCGCGAGCTGGGCATCCTGCTGACCGATCCGGCGGTCGTCGGCAAGCTCGCCGCCACCCAGAACCAGGACTGGACGGCGAAGTAGCCCCGGTCGTTCGTTTCGTGATAGCCTGGGGGGTCCCTCGGGGCGCGACGCCCCTTCATGGAGGAACCCCGTGCGCCCCCACGTCGCCAGCCGCGTCCAGGTTTTCACCGAGTCGGTGATCCGCGAGATGACCCGCCTGTGCCAGCAGCACAACGGGATCAACCTCGCTCAGGGTTTTCCGGACTTCCCCGCCCCCGCTGCGCTCAAAGAAGCCGCCTGCCGGGCCGTCATGGCCGACATCAACCAGTACGCGATCACTTGGGGCTCGGTGGGATTGCGCGAGGCGATCGCCCACAAGGCCCGGACCTTCAACCGCATCCCGGACGTCGACCCCCAGCGTCATGTCACGGTGACCTGCGGGGCCACCGAGGCCATGATGGCGACCATGCTCTCCCTCGTGAACCCGGGCGACGAGGTGATCGTCTTCGACCCCTATTACGAGAATTACGGCCCGGACGCCATCCTGTCCGAGGCGACCCTGCGCTTCGTGCCGATGGAAGGGGACGACTTCCAGTTCGATCCGGCCGTTCTACGGGCTGCCTTCAACGAGCGCACGCGCGCCATCGTGATCAACAGCCCGCACAACCCGACGGGCAAGGTCTTCACCCGGGCCGAACTGGAACAGATCGCCGATTTGTGCCAGGAGTTCGACGTTCTCGCCATCACCGACGAGATCTACGAGCACATGGTCTACGAGGGTGAACACATCTCGATCGCGTCATTGCCCGACATGGCCGAGCGGACCGTCACGATCAGCGGGCTGAGCAAGACCTTCGCGGTGACGGGCTGGCGCCTGGGTTATGCGATCGCCCCCGAGCCCCTGACCAATGCCATCCGCAAGACCCACGATTTCCTCACCGTGGGGGCGCCAGCGCCCCTGCAGGAGGCGGCGATCACGGCCCTGAACTTCGGGCCCGAGTACTACGAGCAGCTCGCCGCCTCGTACAAGGCCAGGCGGGCCGTCATGCACGAGATCCTGACCGAGGCCGGCCTGCGACCCGTCATGCCGCAGGGCGCCTACTACATGATGGCCGATATCACTCGCTACGGGATGACCGATACCGAGTTCGTGACCTTCTTGATCGAGCAGGTCGGGGTGGCGGCGGTGCCGGGTTCGAGCTTCTGCGCGAATCCGGAGATCGGGAAGAAGTTCGTGCGGTTCGCCTTCCCGAAGAAACCGGAGACGTTGCAGGCCGCCCGCGAACGCCTCGTGACCTTGCCCGAGCGCTTGCCGGCCGTTGCCGGTCGCTAGTTCGAACCATATCAGTACTGACGTAGCGTTACCCCCCCCATCCAGGGGGGGAAAGTACTTGGGGGCGGCCGGAATCATTCCGGCCGCCCCCTTTCCGTTCACGCCGCCAGGTCCACCCGGACCTTCGGCCTCACCAGCCGCCCGAGCTCCACCGCCCCGAAGAGCGCCGCCACCAGGACCAACAGGACTCCGAACAGGGTGTAGGCCTGCGCGGGACCGATGGTCCGGATGAGCCAGGGCGTCGAGGCTCCGCCCACGAAGGCCGCGAGGCAAGCCGCCAGGCTCCAGGCCGCGTTGACCCGGCCCATGACGGCCCCCGAGACCTCCTCGGCGAGGCGCTGGTTGATCAAGACCCCCAGCACCCCGATCGCCACGCCTCTTAGCGACCACATGGCGAGCAAGAGCGGCAGCGTCGTTGCGTGTGGCACCAGGAGGTAGCTCACGGCGATCATGAACGTCCCCACGATGTACACGCGCTGCCGGTTCACCAGCCTGCCGCCGAGCTGCGTGCCCACAGCTCCGAAGAGTCCGGTCGTAGCCAATAGCCAGCCGTTCGCCTGGGGAGCCAGGTGGAGATCCTGCTCCAGGAAGGCGATCGTGATCGAGAAGGCCGCCATCCCGATCAGGCACAACAGGGTGTCCAGCACCAGCAGGTTGCGCAGCACCCCGGATCGGAGGATGGTCTTCCACCCCTCGGTCCAGGCGGCCTCGACCTCGTCCGCCACCCGAGGCAGGTGACCCCGCACCCAGCTGGGCAACAAGAGCGCGAAGGCCACGGCATACGAGGCCATGTCGACCTTGACGGCCACCGAAGCCGAAAAGAGCGACAGCAGCACGCCCATGACGGGCTGCGACACGATCCGCATGAGGAACGCGAGCGTGCCCTCCAGGGCGATCGCCTGCTTGAGCTCCTCGCCGTCGAGCAGCCTCCGCAGGAAGGCGGCCCGGGCCGGCATGAAGAAGGCCCCCTCGCCACCGAGCGCCAGGGAGACGCCCAGCAACACGGTGACCGGCAGGTGCCGGTGCAAGACCAGTAATAGCAAGCCGAGCAGGCCGATGCGGAACAGCTGGGCGGCCAGCATGACCCGCTTTTGCTCGAGCCGGTCGGCCACCCAGCCCGCCAACGGGCTTAGGAGGGCGAAGGCGATCACCTCGGTGCTGAAGGAGAGACCCGTGAGCGAGACGTCGTGGGTCTGCTCCAGGATCAGCATCGGGAAGGCGATCATCAACCCGCCGTCGCCGAACTGGCTCGCGACGTCGGCGAGGAAGACCCGACGGAAGGCCGGATGGTTTCGAAAGAGCGCCCGCAGTTCCGCGAGCGGCTGCACGTGGTCCATATCCATGGCGGAACTCCTCTGTAAAGTCGATCTTATTTTAGAATAATTCTAATTCACCTGGCAAGGGTTCCCCGGCGGAGCCGCTCCGGCCCAGCACCGACTGAGCCCTCGCTATCGCGGGGCCTTCGTAATCGGCCGGAAACCTGGCCAAATGAATGAGCCGCGGTCTCCCGCGGCTCCAGCAAAGCGCTCTTTAGCTGTGGACCGTGGGATCGGCGGTTCCCACGATCAGGTCCAACACCTAGTTGGGGACCTCATCGGGGGAGATGGCGGACGGTTGAAGGCCCTGGGGGCAATCATCAACCAGAACTCGGGTTTCAATCATCGACATGGCCGCTCTCCTCCTTTCTTTTCGAAATGAATCAATCAAGGGTAACCTAGCCTAACGTACCGACGTTTGTCTTGTCAAACCCTTTTTTCGCTCGATTAAGTCGGTTCGTTCAAGAACGGTGGGTCCGGGTCTCGCGAGAGACCCATGCGAGATAGGGTTCGAATCCCGAGGCTACCTCGATGGAGAGCATCTCCGGCACCTGGTAGGGGTGGATCTCCTTGAGCCGGGCCATGAGGGCGCTCACCCCCTGGCTGGGCACCTTGAAGATCATGAGCACCTCCTGGTCGGTCGTGACCTGGCCCTCCCACCAGTAGACGCTCTCGACCTGGGGCAGCAGGTTGCAGCAGGCGGCATAGCGGTCGATGACTAGTTGCTGGGCGATCGCCCGCGCCTCCGGGGCCGAGCAGGTCGATAGGACGAGGTTCACGCGAGTCTCCTTGTGACGAATCGGGAGCCAACGGGCCGTTGCCCATGATTTAATCGACCGCAAAAGCGGGAAAGCAAGCCCCGGGGTATACTGGAACCAACGACGGAACGACACCCACAACCAGGGAGGTTACCCCATGCAGATTTCGGGTTCGATGGTCAGCGCCGCCAGCACCGCCGACGGGGCCGCCAACATGGTGGGCATTTCGATGCTCAAGAAGTCCATGGACACCACGGCCCAAGGGACGGTCGCGATGCTCAACAGCATGCCGGCGCCGCATCCCGAAGCGGGCCATCGCTTCAACGCGCTGGCCTGATTCCGGCTCAACCCCACCCCCCTCGTTGCCTTCGGGCTCATCCCTCCCGTACAGTCGCGGCAGGTCTCCTGGCGTGACCGTGGGAGGGATTCTCCATGAAGAGCGGCGTCATCCTGGCGAGGCATCCCCTGCACCCGATGCTGGTTCCCATCCCGATCACGGGCTTCCTGCTCGGACTGGTCGGGGACATCGGATTTCTGGCGACCCGCAACCCGTTCTGGTTCGCCTTCTCCGAGTGGACGATCGGGATCGGGCTGATCGGCGGGGCGCTCGCGGCGGCCCCTGGTCTCGTCGACTACTTCACGGTCATCCCGCATAAGGGCAAGCCGTTTGCCACGGCCCACCTGTTCTTCAACCTCGGGATCATGGTGGCCTTCTTCGGCAGCTGGCTGTTGCGGGTGCTGACCCCGGCCACGACCGGCAACCTGTTCGGGGTCTGCATGCTGCTCGACGTCCTGGGAGTCGGGGCAACGATCCTCGCGGCTTGGCTCGGCGGGCACCTCGTCTACCACTTCCGGGTTGGGGTCGAGACCAAGGGCGAGGGTGAGAAGGCGGCCTTCCGGGTGACCCTGAGCCCGCATGCCGAGGAGAAGGTCAAGCACTAACTCGCTTGACGGGTCCCGCCTGCGCCCCTAGCCTGAAGGCATGACGGACCCGACCGCGTCGTTGCTCGCGGCTGGCCTCGAGGCTTTCAACGCCGGGGCCTTCTGGGAGAGCCACGAGCACCTCGAAACCCTGTGGAAAATCTCGGCCCCCTCGGAGCGAGACCTGTTCCAGGGGCTGATCCAGCTGGCCGCCGCCTTCCTCAAGGTCGAGCGGGCTGAATACCGGCCCGCGGTCACGCTTTTCGAGAAGGCGATCGCCCGCCTATCGCCCTACCGGAACCGGCCCCACGGGCTCGATGTTCAAGAGATCGTGGCGATCGCCGCGACCAGCCTGGAGCGCCTGCGGGAGCTGGGCCCCGATCAGCTCGATCGGTTCGGGAGCGACGAGTTTCCGCGGTTGGAGCCGGATAGCGGAGCGAGTTCCCGCTAGTGTTCTGTTCCGGCACTATTCCGCTTGGCCGACTGATCCTGGGAGCGCCGGCATCTTGCCGGCAAGATGCCGGCGCTCCCAGGCGCCAAAGCAAGCGTGACGATTCAGTGACACGGCGCTAGTCGGCCCACATGGCGCCGAGGTGACGGATAGGGCCCTGGAAATTCTCGGCGTGCGCGGCCAACAGGTGGTCCATGATCGGGGGATAGAGGGTCAGATCCGGGAACTCGGCGATCGGCACGAACCGCACGGCATCGATGATATCGCCCTCGGGCACAGCAATCGCGCCCCCCACCACCCGGCCGACCAGATAGATGTTGACCACGTGGCGGGTGCCGCGCGGGCAGATGGCCTCGGATAGGAACAGCATCCGGTCGACCTCGATCTCGAGTCCGGTCTCTTCGCGCAACTCGCGGATCGCGCAGGCCTCGAAGGTCTCCCCGTAGTCGAGCCCCCCACCGGGCAGCATCCAGTAGGCCCGATCCCCCTTCCGGTGTCGCACCAGCAGGATCTGGCCGTCCTGGGCCAGGATCACGGCGACCCGAATACGGGGTTGCTGGCTCATCGGGTCACCACGTTCCGCATCTTGTCGAGACAGCATTCGAGGGCCAGGCGCGCGTGGGAGTAGGTCAACCCGCCCTGGAAATAGCCGACGTACGGTTCGCGCAGGGGGCCGTCCGCGGAGAGTTCGATGGTCGATCCCTCGATGAAGGTGCCCCCGGCCATGACGACCCGGTCCTCATACCCGGGCACGACGTCCGGGATCGGCTGGACGTAGGCGTGGACCGGGCTCGATTCCTGGATGCCCCGGCAGAAGGCGATCAAGAGCTCGGGGTCGCCGAATCGGATGGCCTGGATGATGTCGGTGCGCGGATCCGAGGGCAATGGATCGACGGCATAGCCGAGGGAGGCGAAGAGATGGGCGGCGAGCGTGGCGGCCTTCATGGCCTCACCGACCACATTCGGGGCGAGGAAGAGGCCCTGGAACAAGAGGCGGTTGTAATCCAGGCTGGCGCCGCCGTCGCGGCCGATGCCCGGGGCGATCAATCGACATGCGGCGCGCTCGACCAGATCGGCGCACCCGGCCACGTAGCCGCCCATCGGAACGATCCCGCCTCCTGGATTCTTGATCAGGCTCCCCGCGACGAGGTCGGCCCCCACATCTCCCGGTTCGCGGGCCTCCGTGAACTCGCCGTAGCAGTTGTCGACGAACACGACGAGGTCGGGCCGCACGGCCTTGAGGGAGGCCACGATCTCGCCGATCTCGCTCACCGTCACGGAGGGCCGCCAGGCATAGCCCCGTGACCGCTGAATAGCGACCACCCGCGTCTCCGGGCGCAGGGTCGCGACCAGGCCGGGCAGGTCTACCCGGCCATCCCGACCGAGGGGGTGCTCCCGGTACGTCACGCCCCATTCCAGCAGGGATCCCTGACCCTCGGCACGGGTCCCGATCACCTCTTCGAGGGTGTCGTAGGGGTGGCCGGTCGCGTAGAGCAGCTCGTCGCCCGGCTTGAGGGCGCCGAAAAGGGCAACCGCGATGGCGTGGGTGCCGGAGGCGAACTGGGTACGGACGAGGGCGGCCTCGGTGCCCATGACCTGCGCGAACACGGCCTCCATGGCTTCGCGGCCGAGGTCTCCGTGGCCGTACCCGGTGGTCCCGGCGAAGTGCTGCTCGCCGATGCGGTGCGCGACGAAGGCGTCGAGCACCTTGCGCTGGTTGTGGTGGCGGATGGCTTCGCGCTGCGCCCAGAGAGGCTGCAGGTCGGCCTCGGCTCGCGCGATCAGGTCCTGGGCCGAGGTGGTGGTGAGAGACGGCATCCGGGCGCGGATCCTTCCGGGGTGACGGGTGGCGAGGCCATTATACCGCGCCACCCGGTGTCACTACCGTCCGCCGGTTCATTCCCGGAAGGAGTCGAGCATGGAGAGGACCTCGCGGGCGTTGGCGGGGCGATCGCGAGCGGCCAGCTTGAGCATGGCCGTGAGGACCTGTCGCAGCCCGTCGCTCATCGCGCACGACCACTGGAGCCGCCCGAGGCGCCCGTCGAAGTGGGCGATCGGATTCACCCCGCTCGCCAGAAACAGGACGGTGGCCCCCAGGGCGTACAGATCGCTCTGGGGATAGGATTCCAGGCCCATGACCTGCTCGGGCGAGGCATAGCCGAGCGTCTGGTTGGTCGTGATCGACTCGAGCGGGACGTCACGCTTTTCCTGGTAGGCGTCGGTCGCGCTGCCGAAGTCGATCATCCAGACCTGGCCGTCCGGGTCGCGGACCAGGTTCTCGGGCTTCAGGTCGCGGTGCAGGATCGAGGGCTGGCCTTCGTGCAGGTCCCGCAGGATGACGAGCACCTGGCGCAGGATGTCGACCACCTCGGCCTCGGGCAAAGCGCCCCTCCGATCGACGTAATCGGCCAGGTCTTCGCCGTCGATGAAGGTCTGCGGGGCGCAAAGCATGCCCTGGTGGTCGTAGATCCCATAGCCGCGGGGAATCCGGGGATGGGTGAGCTTGCCCAGGAGGCGCACCTCGCGGCGGAACAGGTCCTCGTCCTTCTGGTCGCCGCGGCGCGGGTCGAAGGTCTTGACCACCCGGTCGGCGTTGTCGCCTTTCACGTCCCGGCACAGGTAGACGAAGCCACAGCGCCCTTCGCCGACCCGTTCCAGGATCTCGAAGCGCGTGGCGAGCGGGGTGCCCTCGGGGAGTGGCTGGCCGGGGTGGAAGGTGAGCTTCGGCGGACCCATGGGGGGTCTGAATGGGCCGGCCATGCCGCCAGGCGGGGGAAAGGGGGTCGGGACCTGGAATCCGAGGGGTTGGTAAGGGGCATTCATCCGAGGGTCGTAGGGAGCCATCGGCAGGGCCTCCTCGTGGGCGAGCGGGGGCGAGGCTGTCCCGCATCGTAGCCAGGAGGATCGGCCCTGGAAAGGGGAGATCCTCCAAGGTCCTTCGCCCCAGTACCCGGCAGCCGGACGATCAGAAGACGTGCAGGATCTCTAGCTCGTAGTGGGAGAGCCAGGTCTCCCAGTGACCCGTCTCGACGAAGCCCACCGCCTTGGACACGACCGAGTTGGCGTGGCTCGCGTCGCTGCTGACGTAGGCGATCCCCAGGGTGGCCACCTGCGAGCGGTCCTGGGTGTCCACCTCGGCGGCCGAGACGGAGAATTCGTTCTGCAGGCGGGCCAGGATCGACTTGACGATCCGGCGCTTGTCCTTGAGGGTTTGGGCCTGGGGCAGGTGCAGGCTGAGGAGGGCCGTCGCGACGACCATGGCCCTACACCAGGGTCTTGGCGTGGTCGTTGATGAAGGCGACGATCGTCTCGGTCGGGGTCCCGGGGCCGAACACGGCCTTGGCCCCCGCCGCCTCGAGGTCAGGGATATCCCCCTCGGGGATGATGCCGCCGACCATGACGGTCATGTCGCCGGCGCCCTGGTCGCGCAGCAGCTGGCAAACGGCGGGTACCAGCGTCAAGTGGGCCCCGGACAGGAGGCTCAGGCCCACGATGTCCACGTCCTCTTGAATGGCGACGTTGACAATCTCCTGCGGGGTCTGATGCAGGCCGGTGTAGATCACCTCCATCCCGGCGTCGCGCAGGGCCCGCGCCACGACCTTGGCCCCGCGGTCATGCCCGTCCAGGCCCGGTTTGCCGATCAATACCCGAATCTTGCGGTCCGCCATGGGGTTTCCTCACTTGCCTGCTGGTTCCCTCGGAACCGCTCCATTATACGCGGCCGCTCAACGGGGCGGCGACCCTTGTCGCGGCCCCCGCCGGGAAGAGGGAAACTAAGTGGTGAAGCCCAGCAAATCGGCGTAAGAGGCCCGGAGGGCGTCGGCAGGGCCGAGCTGGAAGGTTTCCATGAGGACCTTCATCCGCTCCCGATCGTCCCAGGCGTCGCCCCTGGAGCCTACCTCGAACTCGATGAAGGATCCGAGCCCCTCGACCTCGTCCAGGTGGATCCGGGAGTCCTTCCACAGGTAGAGCTCACGCCGCTTCGAGACCGTGCCCAGCACCCCGAGCGACGTGCTCAACACCTGGCGCATGCCGGCCGGGTCGACCACCCGGCTGACCCGGAACTGGCTCACCCGGTGGGCCTGGGTTTCTGGTCGATCGTAGGCGATGAGCTGGGCCTCGGCCCCTGCTATCTCGCGGAGCTTGAGGCGCCCCGCGGGGACGACGAAATAGGTATCCACCTGGTCGAGGCGGCCGCCCGACTGGGCCCCCAGGGCCAGCAATGCGGGTGCCACGACGGTAGGATTGGCCAGCCGAGCCTTAAGCTCGAGGTTCTGGTGCAGGCTGCCGTCGGGGGTCATGGCAACTCGAACCCGGGGGGCAAGGAGATGGGCCCCGTCCCGGTGCGCGGACGGTTGCGACCCAAGCGCTCGTGGGCCTGTACGAAGTGGTCCATGGCGATCGCCGAGTAGGTCGAGATGTCGAGGCACATGGCGGAGGCGGCCACGATCTCCGCGAGCCGCTTGGCCTTGCCCGTGCCGTAGGACCCCAGCATCTCGAGGCAGGCCCGCTGACTGGGTAACCCCGTCCCTCCGCCGATGGTCGCGACCACCACGTTGGGCAGCAACACCCCGAAGTACAGGCCCTCTTCGGTCAAGCGGAAGTTGATCTGGCCCTGGCTCGACTCGGGGACCGTCGCGATGTCCTGGCCTGTCGCCGTGAACAAGGCGGCCACGACGTTGGCGAAGTTGACGTTGCAGCCCAGCATGTGGGCCGCCCAGGTCGGCCCGACCCCGGCGACCAGGGCCTCGAACAGGTCCTCGGGCGTCACCTTGAGGACCCGCTGCATGACCTCGCGCTTGAGGTGGGTCTCTGCCACCACCCGCTTGCCGCGCAGGCTCGCCGTGTAGGTCATGGCGTTGACCTTCTTCTCGGCCCCCAGGTTCGAGTCGACGAACCAGTCGAGGTACTGGAGGCCCGTCTCGCGCGGAAACTCCAGCCGGATCCAGTTGCAGGCCGCCCAGCTGCACTTCATGACCATGTTGGCCCCGTAGGCGTCGCCGGTGAAGAAGCTGAGCTGGAGGCAGACCGTGTCGCCCAGGACGACCGGGTGGATCGAGAGCAGCTTGGCCGTGCGGGATTGGCTCTCGGCCACGCTCTTGAGCGCGGCCTCCCGCCGCTTGACCCAGTCGGCAAAGGCCAATGCATCGGTGAGCGATTCGAACGTGAACATGGGGGCCCGCATCATCTGGTCGCTCACGACCCGCACCGTGGCCCCACCGGATTCGGTCACGGCGCGCATCCCGCGGGTGCACGAGGCGACGAGCGCCCCTTCGGTCGTCGCGAGCGGCACGTAGAAGATGCCTTCGGCGTGCTGCCCCTTGATGTGCAAGGGCCCGGCAACCCCGATGGGAATCTGGACGAAGCCGACGTGAGACTCGATGTTGCCCTGGAACAGGTTCGCCCGCGGGGGTTGGGTGGCGGTGAGGGCTTCGAGGTTGGCCCCGGTCGCCTCGGCCACCCAGTTGCGACGAAGGGCGAGGGCTTCTTCCGTGTAGACCTTTTTGTGCGGAACCGAAGCGGCGTGGCCGACTTCCGCCGAGGGCGTCTCCATGTCGGGGGGGAACCTCCTGAAGCCGAGCCCTTGCAGCCCGGACGATCGATTGCGGGCTTTATACCCCGGCGGTCGCGACCCTCTCTTCCGGGCGAGGCATTGCAACAAAGCTTGATTCCGGGCATAAGACAGGAACCAGCGCAGCAGGGGAGAGGTCCGGTGGGCAAGATCCGAGTCATCATCAACCAGGCGGCCCGCCACGGCGGCAATCGGAAACTCGCGAGCCAGATCGCGCGCGAGCTCGCCGACCTCGACGTCGAGATCGTCATGCCCGACACCTACGAGGCCCTGGTCGAGAGCGCCCGCAGCGCCGTGGCCGAGGGGATGAGCGCCGTCGTGGCCGTGGGCGGCGACGGGACCATCAACGCCGTGCTCAACCAGCTGGCCAACACCGAGGTCGCGCTCGGGGTGGTGCCGGCCGGGACGGCCAACGACCTTGCGACCCACCTCGGCATCCCCAAGGACGTGCGCAAGGCGTGCGCCCTGATCCGACGCGGTTCCTACCGGGAGCTCGACCTGGTGCACGTCAACGGGCGCTACTTCGTCACGGCGGGAGGTATGGGGGTCGTGAGCGATACGGCCGTGGGCGTCAATCAGCTCAAGTCGAGCGGAAACTTCGTCAGCAAGGCCACCCGGCGCCTGGGTAGCCTGGTCTACGTGCTCTACAGTTTCGGCTTGCTGGCCGGGTCCAAGAAGATCGTGAGCGACGTCGAGGTGTCGGTCGATGGACAATCCCACGGCCAGATGCCGTCCATCGCCGTGTTCGTCAACAACCAGCCCTCTCTCGGCAAGACCGTGGTCCCCTATCCCGAGGCCAAGAGCGACGACGGCGAGCTCGGGGTCTGCGTCATGAAGCGCCGCAGCCGCCTCGGAGCCATCCTGACCGTCATCCTGATGAGCATGAAGGGGGCCCATACTCGGCGGAGCGACATCAAGCTGCTCGCTGGAAAGCGCATCGAGATCAAGAGCCCGACCAAGAAGACCTTCATCGGGGACGGCGAGGTCCTGGCCCACACCCGCACCCTGACCCTGAACGTCGTGCCCAAGGCCATCCGGATCCTCTCCTGACCCCGGTCGTGACTCGGCTGCTCGCACAGACCCGCCTCGTCCTGGTCCAGCCCTCGCTTCCCGAAAACGTCGGGGCGGTGGCCCGCTCGATGCATCATTTCGGCCTGTCGGAGCTCGTGATCGCCGGCGAAGGCGTCGATCCCCTGCACCCCCACGCCGTCGCCGTCTCGGCTGGAGCCGAGGGCATCCTGGCCGCCGCGCGGCGGGTCCCGGACCTGGAGGCCGCGATCGCCGGCACCCTCTTCGCGGTCGCGACCACCGCGCGGCCCTACGACGACCCCGACCTGCGCACCCAGGATCCTCGTGCGGTGGCCGTCCTGGCGCGGGGTCATGCCCAAGCGGGCCCCGTCGCCCTGGTGTTCGGTCCCGAACGGACCGGTCTCACCAAGGATCAGCTGCGGACGTGCCACCAGCTGGTCCGGATCCCGGGCACCGAGCATGCCTGCTTGAATCTGGCCATGGCCGTGGCCATCATGGGGTACGAGTGGTATCGCGCCGCGTTGGAACCGGCGGAAGGGGAACGCTTACCAGCGCTGGCGGCGATCGCCGAAGGCGATCTCGACCAGCTGGCCGATACGTGGCGACGGGTGCTGGAACGAGCCGGGATCCTGAGACCGGCCAGCGCCGAGAGCAAGGTCCACACTCTCAAGCGCATGCTAAGCCGGTGGGGGCTCGATCCCGATGAGGCGGCGTTGCTGCGGGCGATCGCCCGAAGGCTGCCGTCCGGGTTGCCGCCCGATTATACCTGAGGCTCGTCGACCGGTTCCCGGAGGTTGAGCAGGCTCAAGAGCTCGCGCACGGCCATCCGGATCCGGCGCGATACCTGGGTCTGCGAGATGCCGAGGCGGTCGGCGATCGATTGCTGAGACAGGTCCTGGAAGAAGAAGTAGTCGATCACCTCCAGGGCCTGGGGTTTGAGCTGGATCAAGGCCTGCATGAGCATGATCCGGTCCTCGGTGGCTAGCTGGAACGAGCGGTACTTCTGGTCGGTCAGTTGCAGGCGCATGGTCGAGCCGTCATCGTCTTGCTCGAGGTCGGCGTCCAGGGACACCGGCCGCGAGACCCGGTCGAGCTCGATGATCTCGGCCACCTTATGGGGACAGAGCCCCGTCTCCTTGGCGATCTCGTCGCAGCTCGGCTCGCGGGACGCCTGCTGCGTGAGCTTCGAGGTGGCCGACTTGACGGCGGGTCGCAGCTCGACCAGCTCGCGCGGGGGTCGGATGAGGGGCACGCTGTCCCTCAAGTAGTGCAGGATCTCTCCCGAGATCGTGCTGCTCGCGAAGGCTTCGAACAGGTAGCCCTTCTCGGGTTGGTAGCGGCGCATGGCTCGGAGCAACCCCATCGAGGCCACCTGGACCAGGTCGTCGAGCTCGACGCCCGAGCGCTGGTGGTAGCGGCGCGCCAGACGGCGCACCAGGGGCATATAGCGATCCACGTCGGCGGCGGAGGGTCCGGCGGCGAGCGGGGCGGTATGCGATCGCTCGAGCGGGGCCGTCTTGGGGGTCTTCATGGCACTTGGCATGGCGACTCTCCTTGCTTGTGGGCTCCGGCTCCCTGGCCCTAGGGAGTGACGGACGGATCCTTTTGTGCCTCCCATCTTGAAGCAACCAACTAACACCTTCGATAACGACCGCCACTCGTCCGATGTGATCTTGCTCGCATGGAAGGGCTCAAGACTGCCGTTTCATGCGCCTTTCGCGCGAGCGACCCGCATGGCGATTGGGGTTCCAGCCCTCGCAGCCCGGAACCCTGAGGGGCATCGTGCCACCGATCGGGCGCAGGGGGATCCGCCAAAACGCGTACGCGCGTATCGGCCAATTGCCCGGAGGGCGCCGCCTTGGGACAAACTCCCCCTTCGATGGTAGAGTGAGGGTCGCAGTTTCAGCATGGAGTCGCGCCTGGCGCGGCGCCACGACCACCACTCAACCTGGCAGGAGGCGCAATGGGTCCCATCCTCATCAGCCTGATGCTCGTGACGGCATTCGGCTTCTTCGCCTACTTCGGCTCCCAGAAGGCCGAGCTCTTGCTCGCCGGCAAACCCGAAGGGCGGCTGGATCGGCTGGGCGATCGCCTCAAGGGCTTCTGGCAGTACGGGCTCATGCAGCAGCGCCTGGTGAGGAACCACAAGGCTGCGGGCTGGATGCACGCCATCATCTTCTGGGGCTTCTGCGTCCTCTTGCTCCGCAGCCTGGTCATGATCGGGATCGGCTTCTACGAGCCCTTTCACATCCCGGGCCCGGTTGGGATGGCCTACACGGCGATCAAGGACCTGTTCGAGGTCGCCGTCCTCGTCATGGTCGCCTATGCCGTCTACCGGCGCGCCATGCTCAAGCCCGAGCGGCTGACCAACTCGCTCGAGGCCTATGCCATCCTCTTCCTGATCGCCTACCTGATGGGCTCGGACTTCGTGTTCGACTCGGCCAAGTTCGCGGCCCTCGCCGGACACCCCGGCGTGTTCGAGGAGTGGCAGGCGGCGATCGTGCCCAAGCTGCTCACCCCCTGGTTCAAGACCTTCGACCCGAGCCTGCTCAACGGCCTCTACGTCGGGGCCTACTGGTCCCACGTGGCCATCCTGATGGCCTTCGGCGTCTACCTGACCAAGTCCAAGCACCTGCACGTCATCACGGCCTTGCCCAACGTCTTCTTCCGCGCGCTCAACCAGCCGGCGCTCGCGATCCAGAAGCTCGATCTCGCGGACGAAACGGCCGAGAGCTTCGGCGTGGTCACGATCGACGACCTGACCTGGAAGCAGGACCTCGACCTCTTCTCCTGCACCGAGTGCGGCCGTTGCCTGTCGAGCTGCCCGACCTACGTGACGCACAAACCGCTTTCGCTCAAGGGCCTCAACGACGACCTCAAGCACCACCTGTTCGCGGTCGCCGAGACCAAGGCGGACGGCGGCGCGGCTCCCGGCGAGGCGACCCCGCTCGTCCACAACATCATCTCGCCGGACACCATCTGGGCCTGCACGACCTGCGGCTTCTGCGAGACGGCCTGCCCCGTGTTCATCGAGCAGGTGCCCCGCATCGTCTCGATGCGCCAGAGCGAGACCCTCATGGAGGCGCGCTACCCCGAGGAGCTCAAGAAGCTCTACACCGGACTCGAGCGAGCCTCGAACCCCTACAACATCGCCCCCGATCAGCGGCCCGAGTGGGCCAAGGACTTGGGCGTCGCGACCATGGCCGAGGCCAAGGCACAGAATCGGCCGGTCGAGCTGCTCTACTTCGTCGGGTGCATGGCTTCCTTCGACGCCCGCAACCAGAAGGTCGCCAAGGCCCTGATCCAGATCCTCCAGGCGGCCGACGTCAAGTTCGCTATCCTGGGCAAGGAGGAGGGCTGCACGGGTGATGCGGCGCGGCGGCTGGGCAACGAGTACCTGTTCCAGGAGCTTGCCCAGTACAACGTCGCCAAGTTCACCGAGTATGACGTGAAGACCGTGCTGACGGCCTGTCCGCACTGCCACAACACGATCAAGAACGAGTATCCGCAGTTCGGCGGCAACTACCGGGTGATCCACCACAGCGAGTTCATCGCCGAGCTCCTGCAAAGCGGTCGGATCAAGGTCAACAAGAGCGTCAGCGACGTCATGTATCACGACTCCTGCTACCTGGGCCGCTACAACGGCATCTACGAGCAGCCGCGCGTCGTAATCGACCTCTTAAGCACCAACGGGGTCAAGGAGTTCGAGCGGAATCGAGACAACTCCTTCTGCTGTGGGGCGGGCGGCGGCCGCATGTGGATGGAAGAGACAATCGGCGAGCAGATCAACCAGAACCGGGTCGAAGAAGGGCTCAAGCAAAAGCCCAAGGTGATCGCCTCGGGCTGCCCCTTCTGCCTGACCATGATGCGGGACGGGGTGGGGGCCAAGGGCAAGAGCGACGAAGTGCAGACCAAGGACATCGCCGAGTTGGTCGCCGAGGCGCTGGTTGGCGCGACCCCGCACAGGGTGCCGGTCGCCTAGGGCGCGACCCCAGAAAGCGAGGCCGCATGCTTCCCCCGCACGCCCTGATCGCGATCGCCCTGGCCACGACCCCCAGCCTCCCCACGAATGCAGCGGCGGTGCGGGACGGCTTCCAGCGGCTGCAGGCGGCCATGGATCGAGACGACCGTGCGGAGGTGGAGCGCCTCGCCCCGACGTGCCTCGAGGCGGCTCGCGCGTCGGGAGACCTCTCGCTGTTGCCCGAGGCGCTGCTCATGCGGGGGGAAGCCTGCATGTCGCTCGACCAGGACGATCGGGCGAAGGGATACCTCCTCAACGCGATGGGGCTGGCGCAGGAGCTGGACGATCGCCGCGTCTTCGCGAACACCCTGAATGACCTCGGTATCCTGATCGAGCACGAGGGGGCCCGATTCATGGCCGAGTCCTACTACCGGCAGGCCTTCGCGATCGCCCGGACCCTCGACGATCCGGCCCTGCTGGACGCCGTCACCTATGACCTCGCGACCAGCGAGGCCGAGCGGGGAGACTACGCCACCAGCCGGACCCGTCTCCAGGACCTGGTCAACCGGGCAATGCAGCGGCACGATCGGCTCGCGGCCACCAAGGCCATGGTCAAGCTCGCCGATGTCGACCACGCCATGTCTCAACCCAGTGAGGCCCAGGAGACGGCGACAACCGCCCTGGCGATGGCCAAAGAGGTTTCCCATCTTCCGTCCCGGCAGGCGGCCGAACAACTGCTCGCCACGTTGGCCCTCGAGCGAGGGGATGCCGGGACGGCCGAGACCCGGTTCAAGGAAGCCCTCGCGACGGCCGAGGCCAGCCACGACGGCTGGCAGCTCGCGACGGCCCACCTCGACCTGGGAAGCTTCTACGCGAGCCGCGGGGCGGCTGACCTGGCCCGCGGCCACCTGATGGCCGCCGAGCGGGGCTTCCGCCAGCTCGGGAGCTCGTCCCTGCTCGAGAAATCCCGGACCCTCCTCGAGCAGATCGACCACGGGCACTCCCTCTGATCACCAGATGATCCGCACGGGACGCCTGGCCGGCGTGTCGGCCCTCTGGAGGGCCGCCAGGATTCGCGACCGGTCGAAGCCCACGATGGGCTCGCCATCGATCACCGTCACCGGGGTGCCCCGGAAGCCCTGACTCAGGAATTCGTCCCGGGCCGTGGCGTCCCGGCCAATATCCCGTACCTCGTAGCGCACCCCGCGCTGGGTCAGGAACTCCTTGACCATGCGGCACGGGGGACACCCTTCCTGGGAGTAGACTATCACCTGATGGGCCATGGGTCGCCCTCCTTCATGAAGTCCCGTCCGGGCGTGATCCTATCAGGGCCGCGTGGCCCTGGCATGGCCCGCTTTCTCGGCGTGGACGGAGGCTTGCCCGACTGCCTCGTCACCATGTAGACTTGTGGCATGGCCTGCCCCTCGATCTCCCCCACGCATGACCGCTGACCTGCGGGCCGCTTTGCAAGAGCGCTTCGGGCACGCCGACTTTCGGCCGGGCCAGTCCGCCGTCGTGGAGTCCGTCCTCGCCGGGCAAGACGTCCTGGCCCTCATGCCTACCGGGCAGGGCAAGTCCATCTGCTACCAGCTGCCGGCCCTGCTGCTGCCCGGCACGACCCTCGTCGTCTCACCCCTGATCGCCCTGATGAAAGACCAGGTGGACGCTCTCCAGGCCCGCGGGATCCCGGCCACTTGCCTCAACAGCAGCCTCGACCCCGCAGAGCTGCAAGACCGGCTCGACCGGATGGCCCAGGGGGCCTACAAGCTCGTCTACGTGGCGCCGGAGCGGTTCCGCAACGCCGCGTTCCTGCGGGCTCTCGCGGGCCTGCCCCTCGACCGGGTCGCCGTCGACGAGGCCCACTGCGTCTCCCAGTGGGGCCATGACTTCCGGCCGGACTACCTGAGGCTCAAGGAGGCGCTGTCGAGACTGGGCCGGCCCCCGGTCCTTGCCGCCACGGCGACGGCCACCCCGGAGGTGCGGGCGGACATCGTCCAGCAGCTTGGGCTGCGCGATCCGGCCGTCTTCGCGACCGGGTTCGACCGACCCAACCTGCGCTACGTCGTGCGCCCCGCGAGCGGCGAGGCGGCCAAGCTCGCCAAGGCCCTCGAGGTGGTCGAGAAGGTGACCGGTCCCGCCATCGTCTACGCCGCGACCCGCAAGAACGTCGAGGCGATCGCCGCCCACCTTGCCGCGGCCGGCATCCCGACCGCCGCTTACCATGCCGGCCTGCTCGACTGGGCCCGTGACCAGGCGCAGGAGGCCTGGATGGAGGGCAAGGCCCGGGTGATCGTGGCGACCAACGCCTTCGGGATGGGGGTGGACAAGCCGAACGTGCGCCTCGTCCTGCACGCCGACCTGCCCGGGACCCTCGAGGCCTACTACCAGGAGGCAGGCCGCGCGGGCCGGGACGGCAAACCCTCCTACTGCGTCCTCTTGTACTCGGCGGCCGATCGGTACCTGCAGGAGTTCTTCATCGAAGGGGCGTGCCCCAGCGTGTCGACCCTCGCGGACGCGTACCGGGTGCTGTGCGAACAGGGCCGGGACGAGTTCGTGCTGACCCACGAGGCGATCGCCCGCGCCCTGCCGGCCAAGGTCCACGACATGGCGATTGGCACCTGCCTGAACCTGCTCGAGCGCCACGGGGTCATCGCGCGGGCCCCGCGCGGCGCGAACCACGCCTACGTCCGGCATGCCAACGCCCTGATCCCTCTCGACAGTCGTGCCAGGCTGCAGAAGGCGGTGTACCGCGCCCTGAGGGACGTGCTGGGGGACGACCTGGACATCGGGGCCCCGCTCGACCTCACGGCGTTCGTCAGGGACGTCGGCGAGGCCCGGGAGGCCGTCCTGGCAGCCCTTCATGCCCTGGACGAACGGGGCCTCATCCACTACACCTCGCCCCAGCGCGGACGCGCGATCAAGCTGCTGCGCGGTGGGGGGACCTTCGCCGACCTGGGCATCGACGTGAGCCACCTCATCGGCAAGCAGGCGAGGGAGCTCGCCCGGCTGGACCAGATGGTCGGCTATGCGACCACCGAGACCTGCCGCCGCCGCCACGTGCTCGATTACTTCGGCGACCGGGCGGGGACGCGCTGCGGCGGGTGCGATCGCTGCCTGGAAGCGAAGGCGCCGCCGCCCCGAGCGAGGGTCGTGGCCGTGGTCCCCGCCGCGCCAGTGCCCGACGAGCGCCTCCAGGCCCTGAAGACCTGGCGGAGCGCCATCGCTCGCGAACGGGGGCTTCCGGCCTACTGCATCGCCCATGATCGGGTGTTGGAGGCGATCGCCGCCCAGCCCCCCAAGAGCCTCGAGGACCTGCGCGACGTCAAGGGCATCGGCCCCGAGAAGGTGCGCCAGTGGGGCGAGAGCCTGCTCGGGGTCCTCCGGACCTGGTCGGCACCGGCGGCCGACCTTGTCGGGGCCGCGAACGCCCCGTAGACTGACGGCATGCCCGGCCCGTCCTCGATGATTCCCGAACGCCTCCAGGCCGCCCTGCGGCACGGCATCGTGCCGGGCCTGGAGCGCACCTCGGCCCTGCTCGAACGAATGGGCCGTCCCCAGGATGGCCTCCGGATCGTCCACGTGGCCGGGACCAACGGCAAGGGATCCGTCTGCGCCTTTCTGAGCGCGATCCTGAGGGCGGCGGGCCTCAAGGTGGCCCGCTACACGAGCCCCCACCTGGTCGATTACGTCGAGCGGTTCTGGTGTGACGGGCAGTTCATCTCGCCCTCCGCCATGGAGGCCTGGCTGGAACGGCTTCACGAGGCCGCGAAGGGGCTCGACCCGGACCTGGGACCGGCCACGGAGTTCGAACTCCTGACGGCGGTGGCGTTCGGTTGGTTTCGGGAGCAGGCGCCCGATGTCGTCCTGCTCGAAGTGGGCCTCGGTGGCCGCCTGGACGCCACCAACGTGATCGACCGGCCCCTGGTCAGCGTCATCACCCGCATCGCGCTCGACCACACGGCCCTGCTCGGAGAGACCGAGGTGGCGATCGCCCGGGAAAAGGCCGGCATCCTGCGCCCCGGGGTGCCCGCCGTGCTCGGGGCGCAGGGGGAGGCGCTCACGGTGATCCGCGGACTGGCCGAAACACTGGGTAGCCCTCTTCACCTGCCCGACCTCGCGGGGATCCCTCAAGACGCGTCGCTCGGGCTCGCGGGCCCGCACCAGCGCCTGAACGCGGCGATCGCCCTGCGGGTCGTCGATCTGCTGCGCGACCAGGCCCTCTCGATCCCGGACGAGGCCGTGCGTGAGGGACTGCAAACGGTGCACTGGCCCGGACGCCTCGATCGGTGGCACCTTTCGCCCGCAGAACGGTTCTGCTTCGATGGGGCCCACAACGTGGATGGGGTGCGGGCGCTGGTCCAGGCCCTGCACATGGATCCCGACCCGGTGGGCCGGGTGCTGCTGGTCGGCATGCTCGCCGACAAGCAAGTCCGAGAGATGCTGCCCGCATTGGCCGGTTGCGCAGAGGCCGTCGTCGTGACGAAACCGCCCAGTCCGCGGGCCTGGGACCCGACGACGGCGAACGGACTGGTGTCGGGCCGCGACCTCTACATCCGGCCGGACTGGCAAGAGGCGCTCGCCTTGGCCCGGCAGCTCGCGGACGGCCGGGAGGTCGTCGTGGCCGGGTCGCTCTACCTGGTGGGAGCCGTCTATTCGGCCCTGGGTCGCAAGGTCGAGCCCTAGACCGTCGACTGCTTGCCCGTCGGAGGGGTGGGTGCTACGATGGCGGCGCCCGTGATATGGAGCCGCCATGACGCCCTCGCTTCCCAAGATCGGCGACCGCCTGTCCGACTACGTCGCGCGCGTGAGTCAACTGCGCGAGTTCAAAAAGCGTGAGGGGGACGGGACCTTTCACGTGTTCCGAGCCGTCAACGCGCACGGGGCCATCGGCTGCGTGATCTGGACCCCTCGGGTCGACTTCAAGAACGGCGACTACCTCAAGCTGGCGGGTGAGGTCAAAGCCCACAAAGAGGCCCCCCAGTTCGTCGTGGCCCGCTACGAGATCCTGCCGCGCGACCAGTTCCCGCCCGAGACGTTCGTTCCGGTCTCGCACCGCCCGCTCGACGAGATGGTCGACGAGCTGCGAATGGTGATCGCGGGGGTGGAGTCGCGGGCGATCGCCCGCATGCTCACCCACCTCCTGCTCGACGACCCCGACACGGCCCCCGCCTATCAGCGCGCCCCGGCGGCCAAGAGCCACCATCATCCCTTTCGCCACGGCCTGCTCGAGCACAACCTGACGGTCGTCAAGCGGGCGCTGGGGATGTGCCTGTCGGGCGACGGGGTGGATCGCGACGTCGTGATCGCGGGGGCCCTCCTGCACGACATCGGAAAGGTCGAAGAGTACCGCTACGACGGCGACGAGATCGCCTTCACCGAGGTCGGCAACCTGATCGGGCACGTCTCCTTGGGGTATGCCCTGGTCCGGAGGGCGATCGCCGCGCAGGGCGACATCCCCGTCGCGCAGGCGACCAACCTGCTGCACGTCATCCTGAGCCACCAGGGCCGGCTCGACTACGGTTCCCCGGTCGAGCCCCGGACGGCGGAGGCCTTCATCGTGCACCATGCCGATTCGGTCGACGCCCACCTGTTCCAGGTGCGCCGCGCCGGGGAGGAGTTTCCCGAGAGCCGGCTGGGGTTCGCCAAGAGCCTCAACCGGATGGTGCTCGGCAACCCGGACCTCCCCTACGACGAAGGTTATCGTCATTGAACGACCCCCTTGCGGGACTGTTAAGGGCTCGTTGGGGGTATAGTTATGGTAACCCGACCCCCTTTCTACGGCCCGTCGGCCTATACCTAAGTTGGAGAAGCGCCTTGACCACTTCGTCTTCCCCTTCGACCCAGTCCGTGGTGGGCGCTGGCAGCGCTCAAGAGTTGCGCTTGCGCCGCATCCTGGACGTCGCCAGCGACGGCATCGTCGTGTTTGACCGCTCTTTCTCCGTGACCGAGCTCAACCCGGCGGCCGAGCGAATCTTCTCCACCGAGCGCGGGGCCGCCGTCGGCCAGCCGTTGGGACTGCTCCTGCCCGAAGCGGGCTTCGAGCGGCTGCAGCAGGCCGCACTGGCCTTGGCGAGCGGGCTGGGGCAAGGGCAGGGTCTCGAGATCCCGGGCAAGCGCAACGGGGGGGACGACTTCACGCTCGAGGTCCAGCTGTCCATGCTCGAGACCCCGGACGGGGGAGAGTTCGTCGCCTTCGTGCGCGACGTCTCGACGACCAAGCACCTCGAGGTCGAGCTGCGGCACGCCCAGAAGCTCGAGGCGGTCGGTCGGCTCGCGGCCGGCATCGCCCACGAGATCAACACGCCGATCCAGTTCATCGGGGACAGCGCCCGCTTCGTGAAGACGGCCTTCGAAGACGTCCGTGACCTGATCGAGGCCCTCCAGGGCATCTGCCAGGACCTGGTCGCGGGAAACCCACGGCCCAACCTGGCCGGCGACGTTCACAAGGCGGTGGATGACGCCGACTGGGAGTACCTGCAGGAGCAGATCCCCAAAGCCATCGATCGCACGCTGGACGGGGTGCAGCGGGTTGCCAAGATCGTGCGCGCCATGAAGGACTTCGCCTACCCCGATCGCCAGGAGATGGCCCCGGCGGACATCAACAAGGCGATCTCGAGCACGATCACGGTCGCGACCAACGAGCTCAAGTACCACTGCGACGTGGTGACCGAGTTCGGCGACATTCCCTCGGTGATCTGCCACGTGGGCGACCTCAACCAGGTCTGGCTCAACATGCTCGTCAACGCGGCCCATGCCATCGAGGACGTGGTCAACGAGACCGGCGAAAAGGGCACCATCACGGTGCGCACGAGCTCCGACGACACCCACGTCACCGTCTCCATCTCGGACACCGGCACCGGCATCCCGCTCGAGCATCAGGAGAAGATCTTCGAGCCCTTCTTCACCAGCAAGGAGGTAGGCAAGGGAACGGGGCAGGGGTTGGCGATCGCCCGCAACATCGTGATCGACAAGCACGGCGGCACGCTCAACTTCGAGACGGCCATGGGCCAGGGCACGACCTTCATCATCCGACTCCCCATCGAAGGCAACGAGAAGAAGCAGGAGGGCCAGTGATGAGGCGCATCATCTTCGTTGACGACGAGCCGAACGTTCTTGAGGGCCTGCGCAACCTCTTGCGGCCCTACCGCAAGGTGTGGGAGATGGTCTTCGTCGGCGGCGGCGAGGAGGCCCTCGCCGAGCTCGAACAGGCCTCCTTCGACGTCATCGTCTCGGACATGCGCATGCCCAAGATCGACGGGGCGCAGCTCCTGCGCACGGTGCAGGAGAAGTACCCCAAGATGGTGCGGATCATCCTCTCCGGGCACACCGAGTTCGAGGCCCTCATCCGCAGCGTCCCGATCGCGCACCAGTTCCTGCCCAAGCCCTGCGACCCCGACCTGCTCAAGGACATCCTGGAGCGGGCCTGCAACCTCCAGGACCTCCTGAGCAACGACGCGATCAAGCGGATCGTGGGCGAGATTACCGGCTTGCCGTCGCCACCGTCCCTCTACCTGACCCTGTCCCAGGCGATCACCAACCCCAAGACGGGCATCAACGACATCGTGGCGATCGTCGAGCAGGACATGGCCGTGAGCGCCAAGATCCTACAGGTCGTCAACTCGGCCTACTTCGCCCCGGCGCGGCCCATCACCGAGGTGAACCGGGCCGTCCAGTATCTGGGCATGAACATGGTCACCAACCTGGTGCTGTCCTTCGAGGCGTTCAACTCGTTCGGCGGCAAGAAGGTCAAGAACGCCCCGGCCCTCGAGGCTCTGCAGCAGCATTCGACCCTCGTCGCCAGCCTGGCGCGCAAGATGGCCCCCGACAAGAAGATGGGCGAGAACGCCTACATGGCGGCCATGCTGCACGACATCGGGCGTCTGGTGCAGATCAACTTCCTGCCGGACCAGATCGCGGTCGCGAGCAAGGAGGCGGACAAGCTGGGCGTGCCGGTTCACATCGTCGAGCGCGACATGTTCGGCTTCTCGCATGCCGAGATCGGGGCCTATCTGCTCGGGATGTGGGGCCTTCCGTACCCGATCGTGGAGGCGGTGGCCCACCACCACGCCCCCAACCTGGTCCAGCACAACACCTTCGACGTCATGGACGCCGTGTACGTCGCGGACCACCTCGCCTACGAGTTCGCCCCTCCGTCGGTCGCCCTGGTCAACGACCAGCACGGCACGATCGACGAGTCCCACCTGGAGGCGCTCGGAGTCCTCGACAAGCTGCCCGAGTGGCGCTCGTTGGCTTCCAGCCTGGCTCCGGCCGCGGTCTGATCCCCAGAACGAGGCAGGCCCCACCCGAGCGGGTGGGGCCTGCCTCGTTCTGGCGCCGGGTTACCGGCGCATGATCACCTTGATGGGTTCGACGACCCCGAAGTCGTTGGACAGGTTGCGCAGCCGTTCCAACAGGGTCAACGTGGCCTCGTGGCCCCGCGCGATGACGACAGAACCCGTCTTGAGCTTGATGTCCTCGGCCATGATCATGCCCTGCTGGATGTCCTTGAGGAACATGTCGCGGATTTCCGACTCCTGCGCGATCGTGCCAGTGAGCTTGGTGAGCGTCTCCAGAATGGCCGGGTCGTACCACCCCGCGCGGCTCTGCATGACGCCGAGGGCCACGCCGGCCGGCATGTTCTGGGCCTCCAGAATCTCGAGGTCGGTGATGGCCTTGAGGGCCCGCGCGCCCCAGGGCAGCGCCTCACCGGAGACCGAGTCATTCGGGTTGTCGCTGCCATCGTAGCGGCGGTGCTGGTAGAGGACGATCTCTCGCACGGGACCCAGCTTGGGAATGTTGGCGAGGATCTGGTTGGTCACGAGCGGAATACGCTCGGCCATGCGCTTCTCGGACTCGTCGAGCTCCTGGCCGCTGTAGATCTTGTCCAGGGACTGGGGAGGCAGCGAGGCGCTGCCCAGGTGGGAGAGCATGGCCGCGATCTCGATGATCCAGCGCTTGGGAATCGACATGGCAGCGGCGAGCTCGCTCACCCGGCGCTTGATGCGGGTCGCGCGCCCGTAGGTCGCCGGACAGTAGATCGCGAGCACGTCCATGAGGGCCTTGATGCTGCCGTACAGGGTCTTCTCGAGCAGCACCCGCTCGGCGACGATCAGGTTGTGCTGCTCCTCGCCGGCGCGCAGGGCCGAGACCAGGGTCTCGTAGGGGCAAGGCTTGGTGAGGAACCGGAAGATCTGGCCATCGTTGACGGCCGCGATGGCGTTGTCGATGTCCGTGTAGCCGGTGAGCAGGATGCGGACGGACTCGGGGGCCATCTCGCGCACCCGGCTCAGGAACTCGACCCCGTTCATCTTGGGCATCTTCATGTCGGACATGACGACGGCGAAGGGCCCGTGCGCCTCGATGATGGCGAGGCCGTCCGCCCCGCTGGTTGCCGTGACCACGTCGAACTGGCGATAAAGCTGGTTACTCAAGCCTTCCAGCACCATGGGTTCGTCGTCGACGAACAGCACGCGTGTTCGTTGCTTGGTTTCAGCGGCTGCTTGCGTTAGCATCGGTTCCTCCTGAATTGGGTCAATCCCCAGAAACATACCCCGACAAGGGGGCAACCGAACACGGTCACAGGGAGCCGATCGCGTTAAAAAGTAGTAACTGACTGACTTCGCTGGCTCCGTCCTCGACGGCGGCCTGGCGCAGCGAGAGGGACAGGCGGTTGCGCCGCTCGATCTCGGCCAGCACCTGGCGCGAGCGGGCGATCACGGGGGCTGGCAGGCCCGCGAGCCGGGCCACCTCGATCCCGTAGGACCGGTCGGCCCCGCCTGGCACCACCCGTCTCAGGAAGATGACTTCGTCCGGGGTCTCGGAGACCAGCATTTTGCAATTCTTGACCAAGGGCTGGCTCGCCGCCAGGGCCGTCAGCTCGTGATAGTGGGTCGCGAACAGGGTGCGGGCCCGCACGTGGGTCGCGAGGTGCTCGCTTACCGACCAGGCGATCGAGATCCCGTCGAAGGTCGAGGTGCCGCGCCCGATCTCGTCGAGCAGGATGAGGGCGCGGGGGCTCGCGTTGTTCAGGATGTTGGCCGTTTCGCTCATCTCGACCATGAACGTCGACTGGCCCGTCGCGAGGTCGTCGACGGCCCCGACGCGGGTGAAGATCCGGTCGACCAGGCCGATGCGGGCCGCCTTGGCCGGCACGAACGAGCCAATCTGCGCCATGAGGACGATCAGGGCGATCTGGCGCATGTAGGTGCTCTTGCCCGCCATGTTCGGGCCGGTCAGGATGACGATCTGGCCGCGATCCTGGGCCAGCAGGGTGTCGTTGGGCACGAAGCTGCCAGGCGGCAGGAACCGCTCGATGACGGGATGACGCCCGGCCGCGATCTCCAGATCGGTCGACTCGTCGATCGTCGGGGCGACGTAGTGATGGCGGACGGCCACCTCAGCGAAGGCGGCGAAGACGTCGAGGGCGGCGACCAGCTCGGCGATCGCCTGCAGATGCGGCACCCAGGCCGCGAACTCGTTGCGCAGGGCAGCGAACAGCTCGTACTCGAGCTGACCGATCCGCTCCTGGGCCGTCAGGATGGCCGACTCTTTGTCCTTGAGGGCCGGGGTGACGTAGCGCTCGGCGTTCACCAGCGTTTGCTTGCGGACGTAGTCGTCGGGCACCAGGTGACGGTTGGCGTGGGTCACCTCGATGAAGTAGCCGAAGGTCTTGGAGTAGCTGACCTTCAGGCTCTTGATCCCGGTGCGCTCCTTTTCCTGGGCTTCGAAGGCCGCGAGCCAGCCCTTGCTGTCCCCCAGTAGCAGCCGGGTCTCGTCGAGCTCGGCCGAGAGACCCTCCCGGATCAGCCCCCCTTCCGTGACGCTGATGGGCGGGTGGTCGACCAGGGTCTGGCGGACCCGCGCGGCCAGGTCTAGGAGCTCGTCCGGAACCTCCTGCAGGGCAGCGAGCCCCGGGGCCCGGCAGGGATACAGGACGTCGATCAGGCTTGGCAGGGCGTCCAGGCTCTGCTGGAGGGCGATGAGGTCTCGGGCGTTGGCCGACTGCGCCGCGATCCGGCTCGTGAGCCGCTCGATGTCCCGCACCTCCCCCAATCGTTCGGTGAGCGCGAGCCGGATGTCCGGGTGGTCGACGAGCTCGGTGACAGCCGCGAGGCGGTCGCGGATGGCCGCCGCGTCGACCAGGGGATGCAAGAGCCATTGCCTCAGCTTGCGGCCGCCCATGGCCGTCCTGGTTTCGTCCAGGACGGAAAGGAGAGACCCCTTCCAGGCGCCGTCCCTCACCGTCTGGGTCAGTTCGAGGTTCCGGCGGGTTGCCTGGTCGAGGATCATGTGGTCGGCCAGGCGATAGGTGCGGATCGTCGAAAACAGGGAGAGTTGGGCCTTCTGGGCGTCAGCCAGGTAAGCGAGGGCTGCCCCGGCAGCCATGGCGGCGAAGGGCAGGCCATCGAGACCGAAGCCTTCGAGGGACTGCACCTTGAGGTGGCCGAGGATCGTTTCCCTGGCCTGGGCGAGCGCGAAGGTGAACTCGGGGCGGGGCGTGACCGGCGCACCCTCGGGGATGGCCTCGGCCCAGGAGGAGTCGAGCGATCGCCAGTCGTTCGCGCCGGGTTTCCGCCCCCAGGCGAGGTCCTGCCACAAAGACGGAGGCACGGGCACGAGCAGCTCGGCCGGGCCGACGCGAGCGAGCTCCGCCGCGAGGGTCGACGCATCCGGGACCTGGGTGGCCCGGAACTCCCCCGTCGAGGCGTCACAGTAGGCGAGCCCGTAGCCGCCGGGCCCGCGCGAAACGGCCGCTAGGTAGTTGTTGCGCTTCTCGGGCAGGAAGCCCGGCTCGAGCACGGTCCCTGGGGTCACCACCCGGACGACCTCGCGCTTGACGAGGCCTTTGGCCAACTTGGGGTCCTCTACCTGCTCGCAGATGGCGACCCGGTAGCCGCGTTCGAGGAGCTTGGCGAGGTAGCCTTCGGCCGCGTGGTGAGGCACGCCGGCCATGGGCACCCGATCCCCGCCCCCGCCCTCGCGGCTCGTCAGGGTGAGCTCGAGCTCGCGGGCGGCCGTTACGGCGTCGTCGAAGAAGAGCTCGTAGAAGTCGCCCATCCGGTAGAAGAGCAGCACGTCCGAGTATTGCTCCTTGAGGGAGAGGTAGTGCGCCATCATGGGCGAAGGTTGAGACGCCATGCGGTCCTCGAGGGGATGGGGAAACGCTCCCATTGTACCTCCAACGGCGAGGGCCGCCGGTCTTCCGGCGGCCCCGTCGGTGCGAGGGGGTGTTGGACACTGCTCGTGTGGTCGGCCATCGAGCGGCGCGATGGCGGTTTTCCGGCGCTTCGGTCCTCATCCCTCGGCTTCTGAGGCCAGTATCCCGCGCCGACCTGACATTCAAGTGGCCCCGGGCTTGCCGGATGGGCAACTCTTGGTTTGAATTTGTTTGCAGGAGGAGAGCCCATGCCCGAATTCGACCCGGCCGAGACCGCCGCCATCCTGGAGGTCTACGACCACTACGAGGATCCCAGGTCCAGGGACTACAGCGCCGTCGGCCTGCCCCTGATCCTGCTCGCCTTCGGGATTCACGGCCTGGTGAACGGCGTTTTGGGGCACATCAAGGGGCACTTCTCGCCGGCGGTCATGACGGTCGTCATGAGCGCGGAGGGGGCGCTCGTGGTGACGGGCTTCCTGTGCCTGTTGTTCGGCGGGGCCTTCAGTGCGCGGGCGCCGCGCGAGGCGGTAGAGAGGGCGATCGCCCTCTTGGAGACCTGGGATGAGGCCGATCAGAGCGGCATGGTGAGGAGAGAGGCGGCGATCGCCCTGTTGCGCGGCGCCCGGTACTCGGCCGGCCCCTGGAGCCGCGCGACCGTCGACCCGGCCGAGCTTCGGCAGCGCCTGGGGCGCTCGTACGACTACGTCTTGCACGTTGAGCGGATCCTGCGGCTGCACCGCCAGATTGCGCCGGTGCTCACGCCGATTCCCGCTGGATCGGCTAGCATGAAGCGGTGAGCTCTCGGCCGGGGTTCACCCCAGGGGGCAATGCCCCCGTCTCCCTGGCGGACGCCGGAAAGACGAATGGGGTACGGCCCAACGTATCTTGAAAGGGACAACACCTTGCGAATCGTCTCGTGGAACGTGAACGGCATCCGGGCCGCCGAGCGGAACGGCCTGGTCGAGTGGCATCAGGGCTACCAGCCGGATCTGCTGTGCTTCCAGGAGGTGCGGGCCGAGCCGCACCAGATGTCCGTCGCGGTCGCCGAGCCCGCGGGGTGCGCGGCCGCCTGGAACCCGGCCGAGAAGAAGGGTTACAGCGGGGTCGGGGCCTGGATCCGACGCGCCCCCGAGTCGATCCGGACGGGGCTCGGGATCGCCGAGTTCGACTCGGAGGGGCGCGTGCAGGAGCTGACCTATCCGGGCTTCACCCTGTTCAACGTCTACTTCCCCAACGGCTCGCGGGACCACAGCCGCGTGCCCTTCAAACTCGCGTTCTACGAGGCCCTGCTTAAGCGGGTGGAGGACCTGCATGCCGCCGGGCGACGCGTCGTGATCGGGGGGGACTTCAACACGGCCCACCAGCCCATCGACCTCGCCCATCCCAAGGCGAACGCCAAGACGACCGGGTTCCTGCTGCCCGAGCGGGAGATGATTGACCGTTACATGGCGGCCGGCCTGAGGGACGTGTTCCGCGATCGCCACCCCGACGAGGTCGGCCACTACACCTGGTGGAGCAACCGCTTAGGGGTGCGTGAGAAGAACGTCGGGTGGCGGATCGACTACTTCCTCGTTTCCGAGTCGCTGGTACCCTGGGTGAAGGACTGCTTCATCCTTCCCGACGTCATGGGGTCCGATCACTGCCCCGTCGTCGTTGACCTTGATGATTCCTTAGTCAATTAATAGCCATTTCTTGAGACAACCTGCCCCTCTTCCGTCCTGATAACCCTCTTGACGGGAAGAGGACGGCTCATGCAGATCGTGCCGGGACTGAACGCAGCCTGGAGCCCTCGGCGAATGTCCGACGGCTCGGCATCTGGCCGTCTGCCGTCGAGCGGCGTGCGGATGCTGTCCGCGCCGCAGGCCGCCGAGACCAACCCCCCTCGGACCTTCGGCTTCACCCGGCACCTCGAGGCCGCGATCAACCAGAACGAGTCCCGCAAGGCCGTCTACGCCCAGCTGTCGCACGGCGCCACGAAGTCGCTCTCGGACCAGCTCATCCTGTACGAGCGCCTATCGCTGCTTCCGGCCCTCTATCTGGACTGGCGGGCGAAATCGTTCAATGAGCGGGGCATTCCGGTCGTGACCGGGGATTTCGAGTCCATGTCCAAGGCCAAGACCGCCCTCACGCCGCCGAAGTACCGGGGTCAGGCCAGTCAGGCAGATTGCGATCGCCTGAAAACCTGGCTCAAGAACTATCGCGCGGACCTGGACAAGGCCGTGTCGAAGTCGGATTTCAAACAGGCAGCGACCTTGACCTATCAGATCCTGAGGCAGGTGGAGGGTCTGGAGGAACAGACGAAGAGCCATTTTGCCATGACGCGCCATATCATCGAGTCGATCGGCGAGGCGGCCATGAACGCGATGCAGTATCAGAAGCAGACGAATGGCGGTACGGATGGCCTGTGCCGACAGTTCCTGAAGGTGCAGAGCCTGGGCCTCATGGACATCGTGCCCGTCGATCAAAAGGCGCAGCGGTTCCAGGCGCAGGGAATCGGCATCGTCGTGAACGACGTGCCCGAGATCCCCTTTCAGCGTCGCTGGGAGCGGATGGCCAGCCAGAACCCATCGCCGAAGCGAAGGCTAGCCTAGAAGCTGGCAACCTGCTGGAAATAGCGCAGGAAGGCTTTCATGCCTCCCGACGCCATGCCCCAATCGAAATTCTCGTTCGGCGCATGGTAACCGTGTTCCGGCAGAGACAGCCCGATGAACATGATCGGGCACCCCAGGTGCCGCTGCATGCTGACGACGGCCCCGATGCTGCCTCCTTCCCGGATGAAGGCCGGATCGGCCCCGAAGGCGAAGCGCAGGGCGCCACGAATGGCTTCCGCATACGGGCCCTCGACGGAGCCCATGTAGGGCTCCAGCGCCCCGGTCGCGACCAGCTCGACGTCCGGATTTCGCTCGGCCACGAAGGCGCGGACCTGCTCGAGCACCTCAGCGGGCGTCATGTCCGGCACGAGGCGCATGCTGACCTTCGCCTCGGCACGCGGTGGCACGATCGCCTTCACGCCCGGCCCCGTGTAGCCTCCGACCATCCCATGCACCTCGAAGGTCGGGGCCGCCCAGATTCGGGTCATAACGTCGGCTGGATCGGTCACGCGTAGGCACTTGAGGCCGTGGGCCCGCTTGAACTCCTCGGTCTCGAAGCCCGACGCGAGGAAGCTCTGCCGCTCCGCTTCGAGGACGGGGCGCACGTTGTCGTAGAAGCCGGGGATCTTCACCTGGCCGGTGCGGGCGTCGTAGATCTCGCTGACGAGCTGACAGAGCTCTCCGATCGGGTTGCGGGCGGCCCCGCCCGTCAGACCCGAGTGAACGTCCTTGGTGCCGGTTTCCAGCAGCAATCGGAAGGCCAGCATACCCCGCAGGCCGCGGGGAGCCGCGGGCTTGCCACGGCTGATCCAGATGGTGTCGGAGACGAGGACCGAATCGGTGGCCAGATCGGCGGCGTTGTCCTTGAGGAAGGCCTCGAAGTTGGGGCTGCCAATCTCCTCCTCGAACTCCCAGACGAAGCGGATGTTGAGGGCCAGGTCCCGCTGCTTGGCCAGCTTGGCGGCGTAGAAGGCTGCGAGGGCCGGGCCCTTGTCGTCGGTCGTGCCGCGGCCCTTGTAGACATCGCCCTCCCGGCTGAACACGAAGGGTTCGGTCGTCCACTCTGGCTCGTTCGCCGGCTGGACGTCCAGGTGGTTGTAGATGGTGAGCGTGCGCGTGGCCTTGGGATGCCGCATCAGGCCGACCACGACCGGGTGGCCGGCGGTCTCGTAGATCCGCGCCTCGACGCCGTTGGAGACCAGGAAGTCGCGGGCCCATTCGGCGCCACGGCGCATGTCGGCCTCGCGGGCCGGGTCCATGCTGACCGTCGGGATGTTCACGATCTCGGCCAGGGAGCGCTCGTAGTCGTCGCGCAGGCCCGCGATCGCGGCGGTCAGGTCGTCGGTCAGGGTATCGGCCACGGGTCGTCCTTTCGATTCTGGGGAACGGTGCGAGGGCGTTAGTGGGCGGCCGGAACCATCGCTTCGACGGTCGAGAGGTGAAGCCACGACCCCAGGATTCGCTCCTGGAGCGGGCTCAGAGTCTCCTGGGGGATGAGGGCGTACTGACGATCGCCGCCGAGCCGCAAGCGTGTCTCATGCTCCCGATCGTTGCGCAGGTAGCGGACCACCACCTCCTGACCGGGCCGGTAGTAGGCGTCCAGCCGACCGACCAGGCCCTCCGTGGCGCGGCGGCCGTCCACGGTCAGGATCAGATCTCCGGCCTGCAGGTCCGCCTCCCAGGCGGCTCCCTGCGCCCGCACGTCCTCCACGAGCAGGCCGCCGTCCTTGGCCACCGTGCGGGCCTGCAACGACGGAGTCTCCTTGGACACCGAGAGATTCAGTCCGACCAGGTCGAAGACGGCCGTCCAGTCCGTTTCGTTCGTCGACCTCAGATGGTGGTTGAAGAAGTCGCCGAGCGCGGTGCCTGCCACCTCTTCGATCAGGGGCTCGACATCCTCGGGGACGTACGGGATGTCGGTCGCACCGTAGCGCTCCCAGAGCAGCTTCATGACGTCGTCGAGCGATCGCCGGTTGTCCGTGTGCCGCCGGATCTCGAAGTCGAGCGCGACCCCGAACAGGAAGCCCTTGAGGTAGTAGTTGACGTAACCGTTCCAGCGGTCGTCCCCGAAGTTCCAGGTGACGAAGCTCGCCTCCTCCAGCGTCGTGAAGTGGCGCCCCGGGGACTGTTCGAGGTGCTGCAGGTTGTCGGCGATCGCCCGCAGGTAGTCCTCGGGCTTGGAGATCCCGGCCGCCAGGCACATCCGCTCGGTGTAGTATTCGGTGAAGCCCTCGACGAGCCAGAGGGCCGTCGTGTGGGCGGGGCGGCGGTAGTCGAACGGGCCGAACCCGATGGGCCGCAGGCGCTTCACGTTCCAGACGTGGAAGAATTCATGGGCGGTGAGGGCGAAGAAGCCCTTGGAATTGCGTTCCAGGTTGATGTTGCCCTGGATGGCCGTGGAGTTGCGGTGCTCCAGCCCGTTCAGGAAGCCGTCGGTCGTGACGTTGTAGATGAAGACGTAGCGGTCGAAGGGGGCCGGGCCCCAGAAGTCGGTCTCGGCCTTGATCACCTTCTTGAGGCCGTCCGTCAGCTTGGGCACGTCCATGGGGTCGGGCCCATTCCAGACGACGTGGTAGTGAACGCCGTCCTGGACGAACGAGGTCTCTTCGAACTGCCCGATCTCCAGAGGGCAATCGATGAACTCGTCGTAGGTGCCAGCCCGGAACGAGAAGGCTCCCGTCCGCTCGAGCGCCGTGCCCACCTTCCAGCCGTCCGGAGCGGACAGCGTGAGCTCACATGGCCAGTCTTGCCCCCCGATGGGATGGACGAAGACGGCGCAGCCGTTCACGAAGGCGTGGCTCGCGTCGAGCTGGGCCTGGTGGATCTGCATCTTGTTGGCGAACACCTGGTAGCGGAACGAGAAGGCTTGGCCCTCGTGATGGACCCGCCAGGTGTGGAAGTCGGGCCGCTCGATCCGGAGCGACGTGCCGTCGGCGCCGATCGCCGAGACTCCGCGCACGTTGCGGGCGTTGTCCACGAGCTTGTAGGCGCCGGGCGTCCAGGCGGGCATGGCGAGGTCCAGGTGGTCCCCCGGATGGGCGTCGAGATCGAGCTCGACCTGGAACAGATGAGAGGTCGGGCGCTCCATGCCGAGGCGGTAGCGCAGGGTCGGCGTCGCGTGGGTGGAGGTCATGGGCGGGTGTCTCCCGAATCGTCCGAGGGCCCCTCAGTATCGGTCGCCATACCGCTCCGGTCAAGGGATTCCGCCGCTTCGACTCTCAGCTCGCCGTGGTCGAGCCGGGCCGGGTGAATCTCGATTCCGAGCGCCTTGGCGATCTTGTCGACCACGAAGCGCTCGCGCTCGGTGATCAGGGTCAGGACTAGGCCGGGCCGGCCCATGCGGCCAGCTCGTCCTGCCCGATGCAGGTAGTGATCGGCGTCGGTCGGGAGGTCGACGTTGTAGACGTGGGTCAGCTCGGGAATGTCGAGCCCTCGTGCAGCCATCTCGGTGGCCACCAGGACCTGCAAGTGGCCCTGCCGCAAGGCCTTGAGCACGTCGGCCCGCTCCTGCTTCTTCGCCTCACCGGATAGGGCGGCCACGGTCAACCCCTTGTAGCTGAGCTTGCTCGCGAGCTCGCCGGACCGGGCCGGGTCGTGGACGAAGGCGATCGCGGCCCGGGGGGCCGTCGCGTGCAGGACCTTGCGGAAGGTATCGAGCTTGTGGCGCGGGTCGACGACCAGGTAGGCATGTTGCAAGCTGGGCGGCAGCTTCGTAGCGGAGACCTGCAGGTGAACAGGCTCCTTCATCCAGCGGCCCGAGACCTCGAGGACCTCCGGGCTCACGGTCGCCGACGCGAAGAGGGTCTGGCGCTCCCGCGGGATGGCCTTGAGGACGCGGATGAGATCGGTCTTGAACGTCGGATCGAGGACGTGGTCGACCTCGTCCACCACGAGCGCGCGGACGGTATGGGCCTTGAGCTTGCCCATCCGGATGAGCTCGGCCAGGCGGCCAGGCGTACCGACCACGACGTGAGGGCGCTTCTTGAGCCGATCGACCTGGTGCCGGATGTTGGCCCCGCCGATGAGCTGCTGGGCCACGATCGGCTCGCCGGCCACGAGATCGTCGATGACCCGCTTGATCTGCATCCCGAGTTCGCGGGTCGGGGAGACGATCACGGCCTGCAGGGTGGGTTGGGTCGGATCGATCCGGGAGAGCAGGGGCAACAGGTAGGCCAGCGTCTTACCCGAGCCGGTCTGGGACTGGAGGATGGCATCCCGGCCTTCGAGGATCGGGGGGATGGCCACCTGCTGGATTTCGGTGGGCTCGGTGAATCCATGGGTGGCCAGCTTGGGCAGGAAGGGTGGGGCGATCGCCAGGTCGTTGAAGGTGGTCACGGGGCCCTCGTGGTCGAGCGGGAGGTCCCGCCCATCATACCACCGGGTTAGAAGGCCTCGGTCCGGGTCACGGTCACGGGGAAGCTCAGGTCGCCGAACGGGGTGGCGATGTGGCTCTGGCCCTGGAGGACGAATTGGGCCTGTCGCGCCTGGATGGCCTGCAACACCGCCTGAGGAAGACCGGCGTAAGGGATGGTGACCGGGACGGTCAGGTCCTTGGTCGCGGCCGGGTCGACCGCGAAGTCGCTCGACAGGGAGCCCGATCCGACCTGGGTGCCCTGCATCTGCAGGGTGTAGTCCATCCTGTCCAGCCGGGCCGTCACGGGGTTGGGATTCGTCACGGCGAGCACGACGTTGAGGGTCGCCTGGCCGTTGGGGGTCAGGAAGGGGACGTCGGCGTGCTGCAGGTCGACGTGGTCGAGCGCGAACTCGGCCCTGGAAATGGCCTGCCGTTCGGCCACGAAATCCGCGAGGCCGCACCCGCTCAGGCATGCGGCGATCGCCCCTGCCATGATCCATCGTTCGACGCCCATTTGGTCCCCCCTCTATGCCTTCCGTCTTCCCTCGCGGACACCCCTTCGACGAATCCAACCGGGAGTCGGTTCCGCCGATCTGGGGATAGGTGCATCGATCACCGTTCAACCGACCCCTCAGTGCTAGAACAAACTTGCGAACCCCTCAACCTGGAGGAACGATGAACAAAGAAGAGCTCGTGGCCGCCGTCGCCAAGGAAGCCAACCTGACCAAGTCCGCCGCCGAGCAGGCGCTCAACGCGACCCTGCACGCCATCACCTCGGCTCTGTCGGAGGGCGACAAGGTCACCCTCGTCGGCTTCGGTACCTTCGAGGTGCGCGAGCGCGCCGCCCGCGAGGGTCGCAACCCCAAGACCGGCGAAGCCCTCAAGATCGACGCCAAGCGCGTCCCCTCCTGGTCGGCCGGCAAGGGCGTCAAGGACGCCGTCGCCCGCACCCGCTAGAGACTAACTCGTCAACATTGACCGGGGTTGATCAACATGTTGATCAACCCTGTCAACGTTCGTAGGACCAGCTCACCGGATGCCCGTCCCGATAGGGCATGACCCCGTGAAAGGGGCGCGGGTCGTCGTCGAAGACCATGGGGAGGAAGTGGCGATCGCCCTCCCAGAGCGGAAGCTCGCCGGCGAGCAGGCGCTCGATCGCGACCCATTCCAGCGTCCCCTCGGGATTGGAGGACACCGGGTCCCCGGTCCAGCCGCGGATCCGGAAGACGAACCCCAGCCAGTCTTCCCCCTCCTTGCCGAAGCCGGGCCAGTTGACGGTCCCTCGCAGCTCCGGGGCATGAATCGCGATCCCGGCTTCCTCGTGAAACTCTCGTTTCAGGCACCCGACGACCGACTCGCCAGGGTCCATCTTGCCGCCGAGCCCGTTGTACTTGCCCAAATGCAGGTCGTCGGGGCGCGCGTTGCGGTGGATGAGCAGCGTCGAGCGGCCGTCGGCCGATAGGAGGTATCCGAGGGTCGCGACGATGGGCTGGTAGGGCATCTCAGTCCTCGGGGTGCTGCTTGAGGTACAGGCGGACATCGCGGATCGAATCGGGGAAGGCGGTCGCCGACAGCCGGTCGATGAGCCAGTAAGGTAGGAAGGCGATGCCCGGATCGACCTTGGCCGTGTAGTAGACCTGGCACCGATGCTCCCCGAGCGGCACGACCTTGATCTCGCCGACGTACTCTTTGATGGACCCGTCGATGCGGTGGTAGGTGAAGGCGTATCGGTCGGGCTGCAGGTCGGTCTCGTTGGTGACCCATCGCTCGCCGATGGGCCAGGGAAAGTCCATGGTGACGTTCACGTCCAGCGTGTTGCCGTCACGCTGGAGGACCTTGGAGCTCTTGAGGCCGAAGATCTGGGCGTAGTGCTCGTAGTCCGTGTAGGCGTGGTAGACGGCGGCGGCGCTGGCCTGGATCTGGCCGACGACGAGCAGGCGCTTCAACGGGTGTCGGGTGTGCTCGGCGTGGACGACGATCTCGCCCTGGTCGACCCGGGCCTGCTCGTCGGCTGAAAGGGCGTCGAAGTCCCCGCCCGCCCAGGCGGGAAGCGACAGCTGGCTTGCCAGGGCGATCGCCGCCCCCGTCACCCCGATTGAGAACCCGCGCAACCCGCGCCCCTTTCGCCTCTCGTTACCCAGCCGATATCCTCCCCCCCGCTTGGCAGGGGGGACTCAGGGGGTCATCCACTCGTGGCCAGCGCCGCATCGACGAGCGGGCACCGGCCGTGAAGGTCATGCCGGAGGGTTTCAAGGATGCCCCCCCCAGGCCCCCCTGCCAAGCAGGAGGGGGGAAGTTCTTCATACATACCCAGCCGAAACCCGCTCTATTTGTAGCGTTGCCACTTCGGATCGACCAGCGTGCCTGCCAGCTCGGGGCACGGCAGGGCATCCGGGTCGAGTTGTCCATCCAGATACGTGGACAGGGCCTCATACACGGCCTGTGGGGTACCAGCCGTATTGACGGCTTGTTTCAGGATCTGGGTGTCCGGCAAACCCTTGGTGTACCAGGCGACATGCTTGCGGCACTCCAGGACCCCGCGGTACTCCCCGATTTCCTCGACCAGGTATTCGCACTGGATCCGGCAGGTCTCGATCCGCTCCCGCAGGGTCGGTTCGGGCAACAACTCTCCGGTTTGCAGGTAGTGATCGACCCGGCGGAAGATCCAGGGATTGCCCATCGAGCCCCGACCGATGGCGATCGCGTCCACCCCCGATCGCTCCATCCGCGCGGCGGCGTCCTCGGGGGTGAAGACGTCCCCGTTGCCGATCACGGGGATCCGGAGCTCCCGCTTGATTTCCCGGATCGCGTCCCAGTCGGCCTCACCGGAATACTGCTGAACGGCCGTCCTCCCGTGGATCCACACGGCATCCGCTCCGCACTCCTGGGCGATCCGCGCGACCTCGAACCCCGTCAGGCGATCGCCGTCCCAGCCGATCCGCAACTTAACGGTCATGGGCACGGTCGTGACCCTTCGGACGGCCTCGAACAGTGGGGCCACCGCCGCGGGATCCTTGAGCAGGGCCGCTCCGTTGCCGCTCTTTACGAGCTGCGGACTGGGGCAGCCGCAGTTGACGTCGATCAGGTCGGCGCCTGCTTCCTGGGCGATCTGGGCGGCGATCGCCATCGCCTTTGCCTCGTGCCCCGAAATCTGCAGAGCGGCCGGAGACTCGATGGGGTGCAGCCGGATCCGCTCCCGCATCTCGCGATCCCCGTGGATGAGGGCGTCGCTGTTGACGATCTCGGTGGAGAGTAGGCTTTTGGTGTCGAAGAGGCGCACGACCCGCTTGAACGGGCTGTCGCAGACACCGGCCATCGGGGCGAGCATGGCGAGGCTCTCGAGGCGCAGGCGGCCGATCGTGATCCCGCGCGCCACGGCGGTCACTCCGTCCAGAGGAACCTGAAGGCCCCCGGCACCCGGCGGGCCCAGGCGAACTCTCCGTGATGGCCCTCGGGATCCTCGACCCACAAGAGGTCCTGCCCGTCGACGAAACCCTTCTCGCGCAGCAGGTTCGCCATCTCCTGCGACTGCCGGAAGAAGGCGTTCTGCGAGCCGCGGGATCCTTCGTGTCGGCCGCAATCGAGGTAGATCTTGGTCCCTAGGGGTTTTGTCTGCTCGTGAACGTACCCGTAGATCTTCTTGCGAGCGAACCAGAAGGCCGACGACATGGCGAGGATCCGTCCAAATACCTGAGGGTAGCGGAAGGCTGCGTACAGAGAGGTGAGGCCGCCCATCGACGAGCCCCCGACCCCGGTATGGGCCGGATCGGTCAGGGTCCGGAACCCTCTATCGATGCGCACCTTGAGGTCCTGGGCCACCCAGCCGAGGAAGGCCTCTCCTTCGCCGTCGATCTCGAAGTCGGGGGACGGCCAGGGGCACTGCTCGTTGAGGCGGTGCTCGCCGCCGTTGTAGATGGCGACCACGATGACTGGGGGAAGCTCCCCGGTCGGGATCATGCGCTCGAGGGTGTCGTCGATGCGCCACTCGCCGTTGAAGGCGGTCGACTCGTCGAAGAGGTTCTGCCCGTCCCACATGTACATGACGGGGTAGTGCCGGTGGACGTCGGTCTCGTAGCCGGGGGGCAGGTAGATCAGCACCTCGCGCTTGCGGTCGAGGGCGGGAATCGTGAACTCGCCGAGCGATCGCACGTCACCCACGGTCGTGCGCGGCTTGGGCGCGCGGGGGTGGTGGTCCTGCCAGTCGACGACCGTGACCTCGATGGTCTGAGTGTCGTGGATCTTGAACTTGTGGTTGGCGAGATCGGCCCCGTCGGCCGCGACCTCGACCCGATCCCAGCCTCCGCGCGTGATCTTGAACTCGAAGTGGGTGCCGGGCGCCATGATCTGCAGGATCTCGAAGCGGCCGTCGGCGAGGCGACGCAAGGCATAGCGGTCGTTGCGGGGATTCCACCCGTTGGCGTTGCTCGCCAGGTACAGGCGTTCGTCCCAAGCGACCGATGGGGCCGTGACCAGGAGCCGGATGCTGACGGGATTGGGAATGTCGAGCCGGAGGGTCCCCGTCCCCCGGTAGCCGAACCGCCTCATTTTTACTCGAGCGACAGGATCAGCGTGCCGGCGGGGCGATCGCCCACCGACGCCCCGGGATTGCGGTTGGCCGGGCACGCCTGGTTGAGGCAGACGCCGCACTGGGCCTCGTTGAGGTAGGTCTCGCCGCGGTACCGCAACATGTAGGAAGTCTTCTCCGTGACGACCGGGTTGCGCGCGCGGGTCGTCTCGCTCGCCGAGAGGCGCACGAAGTACATGTTGCAGTGCCGGACGGCCAGTCCGTCCTGAGGATGCTCCGCGAGGGGGTAGAGCCCCGTCGTGCCGAACGCCCCTTCCACGACGAGGACGTTGTCGAGATCATCGGCCGAGACCCCGCCCGTGGGGATCGTGACGGGGGCCGCAAGCGGCTCGCCTTGTCGGGTGCTGGTCAGCGACATAACGCCTCCTCGTTCAGGCCGGTGGATCCTGGATCATAGCACGACTTTCGCCTGGTTTGGGGAGGGGGCACATGGTATGATGGGGCGTTTGCCAATCGCTTTCCATCCGGAGGAGCCGTGACCCCCATGCTCGCTGCCGTCGACACCCTGGACCAGTTGCACCGCTACGAGGCCGACCGGCGTGCCAAGACGCTGACAGGCTCCCTCCTGGGTCTGGGCCTGCCTGAGCGAGACCAGGTACTCGCTCAGGTCTTCGAGGGTTTCGAGCAGGATCTCGCGATCGCCCGATCCGAGGCGGCCAACACGGGCCATCCGGTGCGCTTCGAAGGGGCCGCCATTTCCCTGACCGGCCCCGGTGACACCTGGACCGTGCAGCCCGACGGCCGCATGGATCGCGATTACGTCCCGTTCCCGGGCTTCGAGACGCTCGTCGAGCGCCTGAGCCAGCCGCCCGCGCTCGACGAGACCCGCGCGGTCGAGTTTTCGGAAGTCCTCCAGGCCGCCTACCACGCCTTCTGGTCCCCGTCCGCGACCAACTGGCAGCCCACGCGGGTGCTCGAGGCGACGGGTGACTTCAAGCAGCGGCTGGCGGCGATCGCCGGCTGGTCGGCCGCCCTCGTCCCCTCGGTCATGCTGCTGCTGCGGCGCGACCACTACGAGTCGCTGCTGGGGGACGTGCTCGAGCCCTTCGGCCTCGCCGTCACGGCCCGCGAGGAGTCGATCGACGCCGGGATCTTCGCCGAGACGATGGCCATGTCGGCCCTCAGCCGCGGGATGACCTTCCGCGAGTACGTGTTCGCCCCGCACGAGGTCGAGGGCGTGGCGGGGCTCGCGATCGCCGAGCTCTCGGCCCGCCTCGATCGCTTGACGGACGAGTCGGAGGTCGCCGAGACCGAGCGGACCAAGATCGCCCACCTGATCGATTTCCTCAAGCGTGGCAAGTACCTGCCGGACAGCCTCATGGTCCTGGGCCATGCCTGCGAGCCGGTCGAGCCCTTCACGCAGTTCGACGCCCTGATCGAGTCCCACTCGACCCAGCGCGTGGCTTCTCCGGTTCGCGACTTCTCGCACGCCGAGACCGAGCTGCTCTGGGCCCGGACCCGCGCGGCCCTGCCCGAGTCCGAGCGGGCCGCGATCGACTTCGCCTTTTACCACTGGTCCGAACAGACGCCGCCGGCGATCGGGTCGGCCATGTTCGAGGCCCTGTACGGAACGGGAGCCGATCCCGACTCCAAGCAGGGCGGCACGGGGGGCCTGCTCACGGCCGTGACCGTCCGGAACTACCTGCTGAGCCTGACCGAGCAGGATCCGGGCTACGTGCCGGGCCTGCTGGGGGCTGGCTGGCAGGACCTCGACGACGCCGAGCTGCAGAAGGTGGCGCGGGCGATCGGGGTGCGCGCCCAGGACGTGGGGCGGTATCTGCGGGAGCGGATCCTGCGCGACGGCAAGTACCAGGTGGTCGACGGCCTCATCGCGGATGGCAACGGCAAGCCCATGTCGATCCCGGTGTTCGTGAGGCTGGTCAGGTCGCTCGCCTCGACCTTTGGCAACTTCTTCCTGAAGTTTCAGAACACCCATCCCCAGAACGCCGTCATCCTGGCGGACACCCGGGCGGGCGAGACCCATCGGGTGTTCCGCACAGTGGGCAAGGTGGGGGCCGTGCTGACCTACATGGCGCGGGCCATGGGGGCCTCGAGCATCATCAAGACGGGCCCCATCGACCTCGCGCGCGACCCGATCGCGGCGATTCTCGGCCGGAACCTGGACGGGCGGACGCTTTCCGGCAAGTGGGGGGAGGCGATCGCCCAGGGCGTCCTCCTACCGGCCATGACCTTCCAGATCGGGTACCCGCTCTCCGGCTCCGAGGTGATCGAGGCGGGCACTCCGAACGAGCACACCGGATACGAGGAGCGCAAACGCGACAAGCGCCCGCCTCGCGAGCGCTTCGTCGACCACTTCTTGCCAGCCTTCTAGGTCAAACGACCTCGGGCTCCGGCTGCTGCGGTTCCTGGTCCTCGACCAGCGCCCGCTCGCAGACCATGCATTCGTAGATGATCTTGGTGCTACCTTCGCGAAATACCAGCCGCTTGGTCTGGAAAACCGGTCCCTGGCATTTCGGACATCTCCGCTGGCTCATGAACAGGCCCCTCCGTCCCCTCGCTCGGACCCATTCATCCTAGCAAGGGTTCGGCGGCGGGTCCCGGGCATTTCGTCCTGAATACTATGTGAGATTCGTCACGATCGAGCCCGACTCGAGGAGGCCGATCACCGTCTCGAGCTGGATGCTCACCTCGCGGCCAGCGGTGAGCAGCGACTCGACCTGCTGGTCGATGAAGGCCGCGAACTCGGGGTAACCGGGCTGGAAGTGCAGCTCTTTGTCCTCTTCGAGCTCGTCGAGCTCGCCGTTGATGTTCTCGAGCTTTTCGTAGAGGCGCGTCTTGATCCGACGCAGCTTATCGACCCCCAGCTTGTCGCGCAGGATCTCGTAGTAGGTGAGCCAGTCGGTCGGGCGCGAAGCGGCGTCTTGGGGCATGGCGGGCCTCCTTGTCGATGATCGAGTCGATGTTAGCCAGCGAGCGTGGGCGAGTCATGGGCCATTTGGCCTAGGCGGGGGGATCGGGCCACGACTGAATCCGAGTCCGGATACCTGATTGTATCACTTTACGAAGACATGTATCGCTTTGCGAAGACATGTCACGCATCGGGCCCGATCCGTAGGGCCGCCTTAGCCGAATCGCAACACCGGTGCAAGCCCGAGCGGGTTCAATAGCGGGGAAACGTGCCCGGTGGCTCGAAAGGAAAGCCCATGACCAACTATCACCTGACCTGTTCCTGGGAGACCGTCGATGGAGTCCTGGTTCTACGACCCATGGGCTATCTCAACGACCAGACCGAGCGCGGTTTCGAGCAACTGCTGTCCGAGATCGCGGACGGCAACTGCCGGGTGGTGATCGATTGTTCGGACCTGGTGCACATCTCGAGCATCGGCTTCGGGGCGCTGCTCGCGATCGCCGCCGAGTACCGCCGGTCGGGCGGGGACTTGCGCTTCGCCTGCTTGCAGGCGTCGCTCGCGCGGGCGCTCACCCTCGCCTTCGGGTCTTTCTTCAGGCTGTACGACCGTCCCCTCGATGCCGTGCGGTCCTTCGGGACCGTGGCCGCTGGCTAGGAGGCCCCCCATGATCTCGTATCAGCTGCAACCCATCGAGGCGCAGGCCGCCTTCACCAACGACCTGAATCAGATCTACGCCATGCACCAGTTCGTGCGCCGGCTCGCCATCGAGGCGGGCTTCACCAACACGGCCCTGGGCGACATCGAGCTGGCGGTGGTCGAGGCCTGCGCCAACATCATCAAGCATGCCTACCGCCAGGTGCCGACCGGCACGGCCCCCATCGCCATCCACGTCATGTGCGACTTCGGGGCGCTCGCCATCACGGTCACGGACTGGGGCGCCCCCTTCGACGCCCCGACGGGCCGCATCCCGGCCCCCGATCCCGATCGGATGGTCGCCGAGGGCCGGCGGGGCGGCATGGGGCTGTTCTTCATCCAGCAGATGATGGACGAGGTCGCCTGGGACCTCCGACCCGGCGAGTGCAACCGGGTGAGGTTGGTCAAGCGGCTCGCCTGATCCTCAGATCGCCAGCGGCTCCCCATCCAGGTCCGGCAAGCTTTGCCGGACCTGGCGGTATTCGGAGACCAGCCGAGCCATCAAGTCCGCGCAGCTTGGTACGTCCTCGATCAGGCCCACCCCCTGCCCGGCGCTCCACACGTCCTTCCAGGCCGACGGGCTGTGGTCTGAGCCATCCTGCTTCTGCGCGCGAAAGGCCTCCAGGCTGGGCCGCAGGAAGTTGGCCGGGTGACCGCTCACCTCGGGCGAATACTCGATGTCCTCGGGGCTCGACTGCAGGATCATGGCCTTGTAGTCGTCGGGGGCCGGGGACTCCCGGGTCGCGATGAAGCGGGTGCCGAGGTAGGCGGCGCCGGCGCCCAGGGCGATCGCCGCCGCGACCCCCCGTCCATCCGAGATGCCGCCCGCGGCGACCACCGGGATCGAGAGGCTGCGGGCCAAGTAGGGGATCAGGACGAATGGGCTGATCCGCCCGGCATGGCCCCCGGCGCCCGCTGAGACCGCGATCACGGCGTCGGCGCCCGCTGCTTCGCACTTCTGGGCGTGGCGCAGGGTGGTCACGTCGCAGAAGACCTTGGCCCCGTGGGCGTGGGCGTGCTGGATGACCTGGGTGGGGTCGCCGAGACTCGTGATGAGGAGGGGGACCCCTTCCTCCAGACACACCGTGAGGTCCGCGACCAGGCGCTCGTTCTGCAAGAGGATCAGGTTGACGCCAAAGGGCTTGTCCGTCTGCTGCTTGATGGCCCGGATCGCCTCGCGCAGGGCGTCGGTCGTGCGGAAGTTGAGGGCTGGGAAGGCGCCCAGCCCGCCCGCCGCGCTGGTCGCGGCCACCATGGCGACGTTCGAGACGAGGAACATGGGGGCGGCCAGGATCGGATAGCGGATCCCCAGCATGCGCGTGATCGGGGTGTCGGACACGGGCGGCTCCTTTCAGCTCGGCCCTACAGAGCACCTAACAAAACCAGGCATGTTACCTCTGTTTGGCCGACGTGTCGGCTTGTGGGAACAGTTTTGTTAGGTGCTCATTGTACCCCCGGCCCGTACTAGGAAAATTAGACCGGGGTATAATCATGACGGAGGGACCGATGGCCGTTTCATCCAGCAAGTCCGCCTCGCATCGGGCGGCCAAGAAAGAAGCCTGTCGTCAGGCAATCATCCGGGCGGCGATCGCCCTCTTCGAGCAAAAGGGCTTCGACGCGACGACCATGGACGAGATCGCCCATGCCGCTGAGGTCAGCCGCCCGACGGTGTTCAACTACTTCGCTCGGAAAGAGGAGATCCTCACGGGCTTCACGGACATCATGCGGGAGCGGATCTCGGCTGTGGCTTCCCTGGCGACCGCGGCTGAGAGCCCGGCCCCGCTCGACACCTTGAAGCGGATCCTCGTCACCCAGGCGGCCGTGTTCTCCGAGTTTCCCGAGACGTCGCATGCCTTCCACCTGCTCAAGATGCAGGAGAGCCACTGTCGAAAGGGGCCCTCGCCGGAGGAGCAGAACGAACGCAACCGGTATGTCGGCTTTCTGGCGGGCATCATCGGGCGGGCCCAGGAACTCGAGCTGGTACGCCGGGATTTCGATAGCCGAGAGATGGCCCTACACCTCATGATCGGCCTGTTCGCCTCGGTCATCGGTCCCTGGCAGGGGGGATTCTTCCGTGACGAGGCCCTGCCTGACGTGATCGGGCGCCACTTCGACCTGTTTATCCAGGGCATGCTGCCTCGGTGAGCCGGTGGACAGGCCGGTCCACCATCCGGGACAATGGACGTGTCCGTTCGTCACCGAGTTGAGGGCCCCATGACCTCCACCACCGCCCGTCGCACCTCCCGCATCCTCGTCGGCACTCGCAAGGGGGCCTTCGTCTTCTCGAAAGGCGATCGCCAGGACTGGACCTTGCAGGGCCCTAGCCACCTCGGGGCAATCGTCAACCACTTGGTGGGCGATCGCCGCGGCTCAGGCACCCTCTTGATGGGTGCCAAGACGGGCCACCTGGGCCCCACGGTCTATCGCTCGGTCGACGGAGGCGAGACCTGGACCGAGTCCACCCGGCCGCCGGGCTTCCCGAAGGCCCAGCCGGGCGAGAAGGGTCCTTCGGTCGACTCGGTGTTCTGGATCGAGCCTGGCCACGCCAGCCAGCCCGGGGTCTGGTGGGCTGGAACGGCCCCCCATGCCCTGTTCCGCTCGACCGACGATGGCGTCACCTGGGACGAGGTCGCGACCTTCCGGGGCTACCTCGACACCCTCGACGCCAACTACATCAACGGGACCCCCGGGGGCGCCATCACCCACTCGATCCAGATCGACCCGCGCGACGCCCGGCACCTCTACGTCGGCCTGTCCACCGCCGGCGTGTTCGAGAGCCTCGACGAAGGGGCCACCTGGCACCCCCTCAACGAAGGGGTGGCGGCCGACTTCTTCCCGGACCTCTCTGTGCCCTACGGGCACGACCCCCACTGCGTCCAGGTCCACCCCGCCCGCCCCGATCGGCTCTACCAGCAGAATCACTGCGGCATCTATCGCCTGGATCGCCCGAGCACGCGCTGGGAACGGATCGGGGACGCCATGCCGAAGGAGGTCGGGGACATCGGGTTCCCGGTGGTCGTCCATCCGCGGAACCCGGACATGGCCTGGGTGTTCCCGATGGACGGGACGACCGTGTGGCCCCGCACCAGTCCCGGGGGAAAACCGGCCGTGTATCGGACGGCCGACGCCGGCGCATCCTGGCAGCGCCAAGACCAGGGCTTCCCCACCGAGGAGGCCTGGTGGACGGTGTATCGTCAGGCCTTCGCTTCCGACGACTCCGATCCGGCGGGCCTCTACCTCGGCACCAGCTCGGGCGAGCTCTGGACCAGCCGGGACGAGGGCGAGACCTGGAGCCTGATTGCCCGAAACCTGCCGGCCATCCTTTCGGTCGAGATCGGCTAGATGCGCGTCCGGATCCCGTCCCCGCTCCATTCCTACTCGGCCGGGTCATCGCTGGTCGAGGCGAATGGGCGGACGGTCGACGAGGTCCTACTCCAGCTTGATGCCCGGTTCCCCGGGATACGGTTCCGGATCATCGACGAGCAGGATGCCATTCGCCCGCACATTCGGCTCTTCGTCGACGGCAAGCCGACGGCGGCCCTGAATGGCGCCCTGACGCCCACGAGCGAGCTCATGATCGTGTGCGCCCTGAGCGGCGGCTAGGGGGCAACGTGACCATGCCCTCGCTAGCTCGGTACCGTGGCCACCTCAACCTGCCCGAGGTGGGTCTGGAGGGCCAGCGCAGGCTTTCGGAAGCCTCCGTGCTGTGCATCGGGACTGGAGGGCTCGGGAGTCCTGCCGCCCTCTACCTGGCCGCCGCCGGCATCGGTCGGCTCGGCCTGGTGGACGCCGACGAGGTCGACGAATCGAACCTGCACCGCCAGGTCCTGTTCGGGACGGCCGACGTGGGTCGCTCCAAGGTCGAGGTCGCTCGCCGCACGCTCGAGGCCCTCAACCCGACCATCTCGATCGTCACTCATGACACCCGGCTGGGTCCCGACAACACGGCCGAGATCCTCGCCGGCTACGACGTCGTCGTCGATGGTACCGACAACTTCCCGACCCGCTACCTGATCAACGAGCACTGCGTGCAACTGGGCAAGCCGGACGTCTGGGCCTCGATCTACCGCTTCGAGGGACAGGTTTCCGTCTTCGACTCCCGGCGTGGTCCTTGCTATCGCTGTCTATTCCGTGAGGAGCCCACGGACGACCTGGCCCCGAGTTGCTCGGACGCCGGGGTGCTCGGAGTTTTGCCGGGTATTCTGGGGACCATGCAGGCGGCTGAAGCCATCAAGCTAATTCTCGGGGTCGGGGAGCCCCTGATCGGAAGGTTGCTGGTCTTCGACGCCCTCGGAATGCGCTGGGACGAGCTCGCCATCGGAAAGGATCCGAGCTGTCCAACGTGCAGCGGGTCCGTCGCAACTCCTCCGACCACCGCTCGACCGGCGGCCCGCGAGGTGAGGGCGATCGCCCCTGCCGATCTGCGCCGCCGCCTGGATTCGGGCGATCGCCTGACCCTCGTGGACTGCCGCGAGCCTCACGAGTGGGAGGCCTTTCATCTCGACGCGAGCCGGCTCATTCCGCTGGCTCAGCTGCCAGCGCGGCATTCTGAGATTGAGCCGCACGGGAGCGTGGTCGTCCTCTGTCAGCGAGGACCGCGCTCGGTCCAGGCCGCCCGCTTCCTCACCGGCGCGGGCTTCCCCGATGTCGCCTACTTGGACGGCGGTCTGCACGCCTGGATGCGCGAGATACCCATCGTCTAGCCCACAGGAATCAATCGTCCTAGAACGACTGAGGGGCCAGGTCTCCCCGGCCCCTCTCGGCGGTTACCGACCCAGCGGGACGGGCTCCCGCAGGTCCTCCGTTTTGGGCTTGGCCGGTCGCCGAAGGACCTTGCGCAGGAAGAACTCCTTCACGTCGTCGGCGATCGTGTAGGCCACCGGCACGACGATGAGCGTCAAGCCCGTCGAGGTCAGCAACCCGCCGATGACGACCACGGCCATCGGGGAGCGGAACTCGGACCCCGAGCCGATCCCGAGCGCCATCGGCAGCATGCCGAGCACCATGGCGGCCGTCGTCATGAGGATCGGCCGCAACCGGACCTGCGCCCCGCGCAGGACGGCCTCCTTCCGCGAGTAGCCCCGTTCCCGCATGGTGATGATGAAGTCCACGATCAGGATCGCGTTCTTGGTCACGATGCCCATCAGCATGATGATGCCGATGAGGGCCATCATGCCCAGCTCCTTGTTGAAGGTCAGCAGGCCCAGGAAGGCCCCGATGATCGACAAGGGCAGGGAGAACATGATCGTGAACGGGTGGACGAACGAGCTGAACTGCAGGGCCAGGATGAAGTAGATCAGGATGACCCCCATCAGCATCGCCTGACCGAAGCCCGCGAAGGCGTCCCGCTGCTGCTCGGCCTGGCCCGTCATGTCGACCGAGATCGACTTCGGCAAGCCCAGCTTGGGCAGGACCTGCTTGGCGAGGAGGTCTGTCCCGGTCCCGACCGACACGCCGGGAATCAGGTTGGCCGTGATGTCGACCATGCGCTGCCGGCCCTTGCGGTCGATCTCCGCGAAGCCTCCACCCAGCCGGACGTCGGCAATCGAACCCAGCGTGGTCGACCCTCTCTGCCCCTGCACGATCAGGCTCTGCAGCGAGTTGGCATCCTTGCGGTAGGCCGGATCGAGCCGGACCCACACGTCGATCTCGTCCCGACCGGCCGACATGGTGTTCGGGGTGTCGCCGGTGGTCGCGAGGCGCAGGGTGTTGGCGAGCGTCATGGCCTGGATGCCCTGCTGGGCCATGCGCGCCCGATCCGGAACGATCCGGAGCTCGGCCCGCTCTTCGCCCAGCGAGGTCTCCACGTCGGCGAAGGTGCTCGGATACCCCCGCATCATGCCGGCGAGCTTGTCTGCGTAGGCCCGGAGCTCATCCAGGTTGTCGCCCTGCAGCTGGACGTCGACCGGCTTGTTGTTGCCTGCGACCATGCCGAGGGTGTCGGCCATGACCTTGGCCCCCGAGTAGGTCGCGAACTGCTCGCGGGCCTCCTTGGCGATCACGTCGTCCGATTTCTTGCGCTGGTCCTTGTCGACCAGGAGCACGTCGAGCCGCGCGTCGTCGACGCTGCCGTAGGCCCCGACCATGGTCAGGACGTGCAGGACGCCAGGCATGGCCCGGACCTTGCGCGCCACCTCGTTGGCGACCTGGGTGGTGCGGTCGATCTGGGTGCCCTTCGGCAGCTCGATGCGCAGCAGGAACTCGCCGCGGTCCGAGTTGGACATAAAGCCCTTCTGCACGAAGGCGCTCAGCGACATGCCGCCCACGAAGGTGACGATGGCCGTCACGACCACCACCCAGCGGTGAGACAGGCACCAGTTCAGGATCTTGGGGTAGCGACCCGTGAGGTCGCCTTCCTCGTGATTGACGTGACCGGGCTTGGGCTTGACCTTGAGCAGGTAGGCCGCGAGCATCGGGGTGAGGGTCCGCGCGATCAGGAGCGAGAACAGGACGGCGAACGTGACCGTGAGCCCAAAGCTCTTGAAGAACTTCCCGATGTAGCCGCTCATGAACGACATGGGCAGGAACACGCCCACGACGGTCATGGTGGTCGCCGTGACGGCGAGCTGGATCTCGCCCGTCGCGTTGATGGCGGCCCGCAAAGGCGGCTCGCCGTTTTCCATGTGCCGGTAGATGTTCTCCAGGTCGACCACCGCGTCGTCGACCAGGATGCCCACCACCAGCGACAGGGCCAGCATCGTCAGGTTGTTGAACGTGAAGCCCGAGACGACCATCGGGATGAAGGCCGCGATGATCGAGAGCGGGATGGCGAGGCCGCTGATCAGCATGGCCGCGAAGTTCCGCAGGAACACGAAGAGCACGAGAACGGCGAGGATGGCCCCGATCGTCAAGTGTTCCCAGACGGCCTCGTTCGACATCTTGACAAAGCGCGTGGTGTCCGAGGCCTTGGTGATGGTGATGCCGGCGGGCAACGTGGGTTGCAGCTTGGCAATAGCCTTGTCGAGCTCCCGGACGGTCTCGACGGCGTTCGCGTCCGTCTGCTTGAGCACTGAGAACAGGATGGCGTCCTGACCGTCGATCGCGGCGTAGGTGGCGCGGTCCTTGATCGTGTCGCGGACCGTGCCGAGGTCCTTGAGCTCGACCTGCGCCCCCCCTGGGGTCGTGACGTACATGTGGCTCAGGTCTTCGACCGAGACGAACTTGCCCATGGTGCGCAGCGACAGGTCTCGGGTCTGGTTCTCGACCTTGCCGCCCGGCAGGTTGTAGTTCTCCGACTGGATGGCCTGGAACACCCCGGGTAGGCTCAGGTTATAGGCCTGCAGCCGCTCCGGATCGAGCGAGACCTCGAAGGTCCGCTCGGCGTCTCCCAAGAGCGTCAGCTGCGCGACGCCCTTGACCTGCTCGAGCTTGGGCTTGATGAAGTCCTTCGTGTAGGTCGAGAGGGCGAGGGCCGACATGCGGCCGGTGATGGCGTAGGTGACGATGGGCGAGTTGCTGCTGCTGAAGGTGAGGTAGGCCGGCGGCCGGGCGTCCTTGGGCAGCTTGTAGAGGATCTGCGAGACCTTGTCGCGGATGTCGTTGGCGGCGTCCTTGCTCTGCACCTCGAGCTGCATCTCGCAGACGACCGTCGAGACCCCGTCCTTGGAGGTCGAGGTGAGGGTCTTGAGCCCGTTGATGCCGGCGACCGCGTCCTCGATCGGCTTGGTCACGAGGGTTTCGATCTCGGCCGGGGCCGCGCCCGGGTAGGCCGTCGAGATCACGACGACCGGGAACTCGATGTTGGGGAACAACTCGAGCGGCATCTGGAAGAACGAGCGCAGCCCGAGGATCACCAGGATCATCATCAGGATGAGCGTGGTGATCGGGTTCTTGATGAAGAAGGTCGAGAAGTTGTAGCCGGTGGGCTCGTGCCCCTTCGTCTCCGGGGAGCTCACGACGCACCGCCCGCGCGGGTGATGGGATCGCCGTCATGGACGAAGGAGGCGCCCTTCACGATGACGGGGTCCCCGCTCTTGAGGCCCTGCGTGACCTCCGTCCAGTCCTGCCGCTGCACGCCGATCGTGACGGCCACCCGCTGGGCCTTGGGCCCGTTCGCGAGGTAGACGATCTGCTCGGCGCCATCCGTGAGCACGGCCGTGGTCGGCACGACGAGGCCCTGGTGGGGAGAGCCCGCGATTGCGGCCGACACGTTCATGCCGACCCGCAACCGCTGGGTGCGCGCCAGGTCCACCTTGACCGAGACGAGGCGGGTCTGGGGGTCGACCATCGGCGCGATCTCACTGATCTTGCCGGAGAAGGTCTCGCCCGGCAGGGCCACCGAGGTGATCGTGGCGGATCCGCCCTCGTGCACGACCCCGAGGTCGCGCTCGGCGACGGGCAGCTTGGCCTGCAGGTCTCCCGCTTCCGCGATCGTCACGATCGTGCTGCTGGGCACGGCCATGGCCCCCACGTCGAGGCCCTTCGAGATGACGACCCCGTTGATCGGGCTCGTGATCGTGCCGTTGGCCAGCTGGGATTCCATGAGCGCGATGGAGTCCTTGGACTGGCGCACGCTCGCCTCGGCCACCTTGGTCTGGGTTTGGGCCTGGATGAGCTGCTGCTGGCTGATCACGCCCTCGCCCGCAAGCTCCTTCATCCGCTTCAGGTTGTCGCGGGCCTGGTCGAGGTTGGCCTCGGCCGTCACCAGCGCGCTCTTTTGCTGCTGGAGCTGCCACGAGAGCTCCGGGGTCTCCAGCACGGCGATCACCTGGCCCTTGCGGACCCGCGTGCCCTCGTCGACCTTGAGCTGCAGGATGCGCCCCGTCGTCTTGGGCATCACGTTGACCTGGTTGCGGGCGATGATCGTGCCGTTGACGATCAGCTCCTTGGCGACCGGCGAAAGCTGCGCCGGCTGGGTCGTCACCGGGATGGGGGCGACCGTCGCCTTGTCAGACTTGGCGTCGGGGCGGGGACCGCGGTGACATCCTGCCACCAGGGCTACGGCAACCGGTATGGCCAGGTATTTCAACTTGGTGTGCACGGGTCAGCTCCTCTTCTGGGCGAGCACCTGCTGGAGATCCACCCCCAGGGCTTGGGCCAGGCGGATCTCGGCCGTTTGAAGGTCGTAGGTCGCCTGCACGTAGTTACTCTGGGCCTGAACGAGCGCGGTCTGGGCGTCGATGACCTCGTAACCGGTCCCAACCCCAGCATTATAGCGGACTTCCGCCATCCGAAACGATTCCTGTGAGACCTGGAGCCCCTTTTGGGCGATCGCCACCCGGTCGTGCGCATCCTGTCGAGACAGCACGGCGCTCTGGATGTCCACCGCCCCGCTCCGCCGGGCGAGCTCCAGGTTGAGCTGCGTCTGCCGGGCGTCCTCTTCGGCCGCCACGACGGTGGAATCCGCCTTGCCCCAGTCGATCAGGTTCCAGGAGACTCCGGCCATCACCATGAAGCTGCGGCCCGTGCCGATCCCCTGCTGGCTGTACTGGGCCTGCGCCTGGGCCTTGGGAAGATTGGTCTTGCGCTTGAGGTCGATGTTCGCCAGGTCGATCCGCTGCTTGACGACGAGGGTCTGGATTTCGGGCCGGCTCTCGAGGGCCGGCGTCAGGTCCTGCTCGAGGTCCAAGTGGGCTGAGGGCAGCACGGCGACGGGCGACGGGGTTCGGTTTCCGAGGGGCTCCCCCATGACCACCCCGAGGTTGAGGCGGGCGAGTTCGACGTTGTTGGTCGCGCTGCGGAGCTGCCCCTCGACGTTGGCGAGCTGGGCCTGGGCCTGCAGGACGTCGAAGCGCGTGCCGGTGCCGGCCCGCTCTCTGATCTCGGCCGCTTCGACGTGGGCCTGGGCCTGGGTGACCGCCTTGGAAGCGACCTCGCGCAGGCTCTGGGTGCGCAGTACCTGGAAGTAGGCGTTCGAGAGGTCGTAGGCCGCCTTGCGGCGCTGGTTGGCCTCGTCGATCTGGTCCATCTTGACCGTGGCGTCCGCGATCCGCAGAGCGTCGGCCGTCTGGAACCCATCGAACAGGACCTGAGTCAGGGTGAGCGAGTTGGTGACCATGTTGAACGCCCCGCCGCCCCCCGAGAACGACCCGAGATTGGCCCCCCCGAAGCCGCCCAGGCCCCCCCCGAGCCCGCCGGCAGCTCCTCCAGCTCCGCCGAAGGATCCGAAGTTGCTGATGGCGTTGGCGTCGATCTGCCGGTAGCTGAGGGCGCTACTCGACAGCGACAGCTGGGGATAGAGCCCGGCGTAGGTCTGGCCGATCTGCTGCTGGGCTTGCTTGAGCTTGGACTGGCTGGTGGCGACCGGGAGGCTGTGGGCCTGGGCGAGCGCGATCGCCTCGTCCAGGGTCAGCACCGGTTGGGCCTGGGCGGGCAGGGCGATCGCCCCCACGGCCACGAGCGCTGCGACGTGGAAGGACTTCCTCATGGCGTCACCCTCTCCGGATGATAGGACATGCCGATCCCGAACACGTGGGCGGTGTCCTGGCCGTAGTTGCTCTGCCAGTCGTAGGTCAGATTCAGCCGCAGGCCCGGCAAGAGGTTGTAACCGAGCGTCGCGCCCAGGTCACCCCAGGCCGTGTCGGCCTGCGTGATGCTCGACGGCGCCCCGGTGATGGCCGTCGCGTACGGAATCCACTGGTACGAGCCCAGGAGCTCCCAGTTGCCCATCCGCGTGCCGGCCTCGATCCGCGCCCCGAGGTTCTGTTTGGTCTGGGTGTAGTCGAGCGGCGAGCCGGTCCAGGGGATGCCGGCGCTGGAGGGCACGTAGTAATAGGACGAATAGACCAGGCTCGGCAGAATCTCGACCTGATCGAAGCCGAAGGCATAGCCCAAGGACAGGTTCCACTGGCTGTTTTCGAGGCTCGGGGCGGTGCTCGGCTGGTTGGCGACGTTGCCGATCGTGAGGGGCACCTTGTTGCGGTAGCCGTTGAGCCCGAGTACCACGTCGCGGTAACGGTAACGGGCGTCCCCGTATATCTCGTTGTTGGCCCATCCAGTGACGTTGCGGCCGTTGTAGCTGTAGGTTTCGTTCCGCAGCCGGTAGTTGAGCCCGATCTGGGTGTCGAACCGGTGGTTGCCGGCGGTCACCGATTCGGGCGGGGCCGGCACGAAGCTCGGGCGGTAGGTGGGCACCGGGTCGAGCTTGACGGGGCCCCCCACGGGCAGGGCGACCTCGCGGGTCGTGTAGCCCACGGTCGAGAAGGTCAGCGACTGCTTGCCCTTGGGATCGAGCCGCAGCGTGAATCGGCCCTGTTCATCCGAGACGGTCGAGGCGATGGTGCCTGTTTGCTGGACGAAGACGTCGGCGAGCGGGTGCCCGTCGTTCGTCATGACCTGGCCGGTGACGGGGGCCTGGGCGGGGGCGGCGATCGCCGGCGCGGACGCCGCGAGGACGAGGGCGATGGTGGGCAGGATGCGGTTCATGATTTCCTCGCTGCTCTTACTGGAAGGTCACGTTGGCGACCATGACGTGGTCGTTGTTCACGAGGAACGACATGGAGGCGGTGTTGCCGTTGAGCGGAAGGGCGACGGTCCCGGTCGGCACGGTGGCCGAGAGCGTACTCGCGGCGGTGATGGAGGCCGTGGAGGGCTGGCCCCCGGAAAGGGGTTGAGACAGGGCGACCGCCTGACCGGAGACCAGGAGCTTCACGCTGGTGGCCCCGACCCAGTCCCCGGGCAAGGGGGCCACGAACGAGAGGGCCTGCAGCGGCGTGGTCGCCAGGGGCACCGAGCGCAGCTGGGCGGTGACGGTCGGGACGGTGGACGTTTGCCCGAGATCGGCCCGGTAGGCGAGGCCGGAATCGCACCCCACGAGAGCGAGGGTGGCGGTGAGCACCAGAGGGAACTTGAGCGACACGGCAGGTTCCTTTCGCGATCGGGGAAAAATTTTTTACTGCGGTCTAATTTTAGACTAGAATCTGATCGAACGGCCTGTCAAGGCACGGGGGCTCCGCGCCACAAAACTTTACCAGGGGAGCGGCCGCGGGCGCCGTGACGGCGGAACGGGCAGGCGGCCCATCGTTCATTAAACCGTGACTCGGACGTTTAAGAGGGGCAAAAGAGAGTCTTTATCCTTTCCTCACAATCCCCGGACCGATGAGGCAAAGGAGAGGGACCATGGAAAGCATCGTCGCCGCAATCGGGACTGGTCAGCGCCAAGGTTCGTCGCCGCAAGCCTGGCCGTCTACCCCTAAGCCCATGCGCCCTGGCGCCAGCCAGCGTGCCGCGAGCTTCGACGAGGCCTTGGCCAAGGCGATCGCCCGCGCCCAACAATAGGGCGGCGCGCGGCGCCCCCACGACCTCTGGACGGTTGACCGGCGTTGTATGACAATCATGGGGCCAGGAGGTCCCCCATGACGGCCAAGCCGGAGAATCCCTTTCAAGAGATGGAGGCCAACTGGGCCCCCTTGATCGTCTCCGGGGTCAAGGCCAGCCTCGACCAGATGGCCCAGGAGGTCCAGCGCAAGCTGAGCGACGCCTGGGACTGGGGGGTCCACGCCGGCTATGACCAGGGGGTGCAGGCCGCGACGGCCGAGGCCGAGGCCAGGTTGGCGAGCCTCTTGGCCGAACGGGACGCGGTCCATCGCCAGGCGATTGCCGAGCGCGAGGCTGCCTGGCGCCAGTCCCTCGAGCAGCAGCTCCAGCAGGCCATGCTCAAGGTCCAGCAGGAAACCGAGCAGCGCCTACAGGCGACCTTCGAGGCCGAGCGCGCCGAGCTGGTCGCGCGCGCCAGGCGGGACACCGAGACCCGGTTGCGGACCGAGTTCGACGCCGAGCGCCTCGAGGCCGAGACCCGCGTGCGGCGCGAGACCGAGGCGCGCCTGAGGCAGGCGTTCGACGACGAGCTGCTCGATACGGAGGCCCGGGTTCGCCGCGAGACGGATCAGCGCCTGCGAAAGGCCTTCGAGCAGGAGCTCGCCGAAACCGAGCAGCACTGCAAGGCCGAGACCGAGCAGCGGCTCACGTCGGGCTTCGCCGCGAAGCTGGCCGAGCAGGAGCGCGAGGTCCGCGCCGAGGCCGAGCAACGCCTGCGCGCCGAGTTTGCGACCGAGCGGCGGGACCTCGAGGCCCGGATATCTCGACAATTTGAAGACCGCATCCAGCTTGAGCTCGAATCGGCCCGCACCGGCGCAGCCGGAGAGCAGCTGGTCGAGCTCGAGACCCGCCTGCGCCGGGAGTACGAGGCCCGTTTCGAGCAGATCGAGCGACAGGTCCGCCGCGACACCGAGGAGTCCGTGAGGGCTGAGGCGTTGGCCGATCGGCAGCAGGCCGAGCGGGCCTGGCAAGCCGAGCTCGCCGACCGCCTCGCGGCGGCTCGGGAGGAGGGCCAGGTCCTGGGCCGACGCGAGGCGGGCGAGGCCGGTAAGGAGCAGCTGCAGGTCGCCCTCGAACGGCGTGCCGCGATCGAAGAGGCCTACCAGAAGGGCTACGCCGACGGAGTCGCGCGCCTCGAGCAGGACCTCAAGGCCTCCTATGACGAGGGCTTCCGCGACGGGCAGGGCCAGGCCGCCGTGCCTGCGAGTCCGTCCGAGGGCAGCGGCGCCTCGCAGGTCATGCTCGACGAGGCCAAGCGGCAGGGCTATCAGAGCGGCTACGAGGACGGTCGGGGCGTGGGGCTCGCCAAGGGCCGGCGCGAGGCCGAGACGGGGTTCACCAAGAAGCTGCAAGAGGCGGCCCGCCAGGCCTACCGGGAGGGCTTTCTCGACGGCAAGCGCACGGGTGGGGACGGGGATCGGGCCTGGGCCCACGGGATCCTGCACCTGTCGACCGGGGCCTCCACCACCGAGATCAAGCAGCGCTACAAGAAGCTCAGCATGGTCCTGCACCCCGACCAGAATCCGGGGCTCAGCGACGATTTCATCAAGAATCTGAATCGCGCGCGCGAGCTGCTCGAGGGCTGAAGCTTTACGGGGGGACCGCTAACCGGTACCCTGGTGACGACCGTCGCTTGTTCGAGGTAAGACCCCATGCCCATGCTCGAGTTCAACCGCGCCGAGCAGCAGACGCTGCTCGAGGCCATCCGGCGCTACATGACGACGAACCAATCGCCGCCGGTCTTCCTTATCGGCAACCAGGCCGTGACGGCCCTCAATCAGCGTCGCCGCACCCCCGGCCCCATCCGGGTCCAGATGCCGACCGCTACGGTCAACCTGATCCGCGCCGCCCTCACCGACTATGGCCGGCACCACGAGGGCGATTACAGCGAGCTGCTGGCGAAGCTCGCTCCCTGATTTTCCGGGCCCCGACATTCGCCGGGGAGACGGAGAGGGGGGCGACATTTCCGCTTGACATAGCTTCCTTGGTCGCTTAGGCTATCGACATAGCCAATCACCAGGAGGCATGTTCTTGGAACCCACTCCCCAGTCCCTCAAGCAGGGCGCGGCCGAGCGCCTGAAGGTCCTCGAAGCCAAGCACGCGTCCGTCGTGGCGGCGATCGCCGAGCACGAACGGGCGATCGCCGACCTGCGGGCTCAGCTACCCGAGCTGGAGTTCGAGGTGGCGGCCATGCGCTACATCGTGGCCGGGCCCTCCGGCCCCGCGGCCCCCGTCGAACGGCGCAAGCTGAGCCGGCCCGAGCTGGTCGAGGTGATCCGGGAGCGGATGACGTCGGCCGGCCCGCAGGAGGTCGGGATCCTGCACGCCTACCTGGAAAACGAGGCGGCCATCGACCTGGGCGCCAATGCCCGCAACTACCTGTGCGGTGTGCTCAGCCGCAACAAGGACACCCACTTCGTCAACATGGGCAAGGGCGAGTGGTGGCTTGCCGGCCACCCGAGTCCCGCGCCCCGTAGCACAGAAGGGCCGAGCGTTGCCGCGCTCGACCCTTCGAAGTAGCCAGACGCGGGTTGCCGCCCGCGCCGACGCGAATCCCCCGCTTTGCCAAGGAGGTCTTCGATGATCCAGCGTAACTCCCACCGCCCCACGGCGTCCACCCCCGACTACGACTACTTCCGCAGGCTCTACGCCCACGCGTGGCAGCCAGGCCTCGACCGGGTGCGCGTCGTGACCCGGATGCTGGCCGAGCGCGGCATCCGCTTCGAGGTCGACGGCTTCATGGCCGACCGCACGGACTGGGCGACCGGCCGCCCCGACTCGCGCCACGAACCCGACATTCGGGTTCTCGCGTCCTAGGGGGTAGCTATGTCTGAGCGTCCGATCCGGCTCGAAGTGACCGGGACCTGCGCCCGCGTCCCGCTGCAGGCCCCTCTATGGATCCTGGAGGGCAAGGCACGTTATGCCGATGCCCACCCGGACGAGGACATCTTTATCGTCCACGTCCTGAATCCCCCGCACCTGAAGCGCCCGATCCTGAGGGTCCTGCCCGGCAAGGGCCTTCTGGATCGGTACCCGGTGGAGGTCAAGCGACCCTACGGGGTAGCCGAGCGCTATGTCGTCGTCCCGGTGACGGCCCCCGAGATCATGCGCGAGGAGGTTTTCCTGCGGTGGCTCGAGGACCGGACTCGGGGCCAGAGGTCACTCCAACAGACTCTCTTGCCCCTCGCTTTCGACTGAACGGTTGTATATCCCGGCCTCTTCCCGGATAATGGTCGCCAACCCGTTCCGATGGCAACCTTGAGCAGCTGGGAGGGACCCCTTGAGCACCGACAAGCTTCCGGACATCACGGCCATCCTGGACCAGATCCCGATCTTCGCGGACCTGACGACCACCGAGATCTCCCAGCTGGCTTCCTACTTCCGCCTCAAGAAGTGGTCGGCGGGCGAGACCGTCTTCTCCGAAGGCGAGAACAGCCACGACCTGTTCTTCATGGTCGCCGGGACCGTCAGCGTCGTGAAGAAGGACAAGAACGGCCAAAACAAGGAGATTGCCAAGCTCGAGGGCAAGAACGTGCTCGGCGAGGCAGCCTTCGTCGACAACAGCCTGCGCTCGGCGGGGGCGATCTCCAAGACGGACTGCATCGGCCTCGCCATGAGCCAGGACCACCTCGATTCCATCTGCGAGTTCAACCCGCGCCTCGCCATCAAGCTGCTCAAGAAGCTCAACCGCCTGCTCGCACTCAAGCTGCGCAAGACGAGCAAGGAGTACGCCGACGCCGTGGCGCCGGCGGGCCGACCTGGTCACTAGGCCCATGGCCGATCCTTTGATCCGATTCGAGGTGGCCGACGGAATCGGGATCCTCACCCTCGAGCGCCCCGACAAGCTCAACGCCCTCAGTCCCGAGCTCGGGGTCGAGTTCGAGCGCGCGGTCGCGGCCCTCGAGTCGGACCCGGCGGTCCGGGTCGTCGTGCTGCGGGGCTCGGGCCGGGCCTTCTCGGCGGGCGGGGACCTCGCCTTCCTGGAAGCGAACGCGACCCTCGACCGAGAGACCGGCACCGAGCGGATGCAGGCTTTCTATGCCCAGTTCCTGGCCATCCGCCGCCTGGGTGTTCCGACCATCGCCGTCCTGCACGGCCGGGCGACCGGGGCGGGCCTGTCGCTCGCCCTCGGCTGCGACCTGCGGGTCGCGGACGAGCAGGCCGTGGTTTCGGCCAACTTCGTGCGGCTGGGGCTCACGCCAGGCATGGGCATGACTTACACGCTGGCGCGCCTGGTCGGCCCGGCACGGGGGGCCGAGCTCCTGCTCACGGGCCGGGACGTGTCGATGGGAGAGGCCCTCGCGATCGGGCTCGTCAACCACCTGGCTCCCGAGGGCAAGGCCGAGGCGATCGCCCTGGACCTCGCCCGCACCATTGCGGCGAACGCGCCGCAGGCCGTCCGCTGGACCAAGCAGCTGCTCCTCGCCGAGGCCCCCGATCTCGCGGAGGCCTTGCACCTGGAGGCCGAGGCCCAGGCCGAATGTTTCACCACCGAAGATTACCGGGAAGGCCTGCGGGCCATCCGGGAGCGGCGCGCGGCGCGATTCACCGGGAAATAAGGAGGCCCCCGCCCCTTCCAGGGGTGGGGGCCGAAGGGCGGGGTAGCTTCCTTATTGCTGGAGCGTCGCCGAGGTCCGGGTGATGAGGTTCGCCGAGAGCTCGGTCTGGGCGTTGCTCAGGACCTTCTGGATCGCGGCCTGGTTGTAAGCGACCGCCGAAGGATCGTTGCTCGGGTCCTTCAGGTAGGTGACCGGGTTGGTGCCGTAGGCGGGCTGCTGGGCGTAGGCCGACCCGTTCTGGGTAAGGTCGTCGACGAGTGCCTGGGTCACGATTGCGTTGATCTCGCGGTTCAGGGCATCGCGGTCGGCATTCGGGTTGTCCTTCCACCACTGGGCGATCGCCTGCTGCACCCCGGGCCGCTGGTACACGGCCTGGGCAGCGTCCATCGTGCGGTTGATGTTCTTGCCGTTGACCACGTCCTCGGCCTGCAGCTGGCGCGGGCTATAAACCTGATTGAACGCCGGAAGGCGGTTGACCAGGTCATCGGCTGAAAGCTGCGAGGCGCTGGGTGGGTTCTGCTGCTGCATGGCCGTCTGGACGGCCTGCTGAGCCTCGGGCGGCAGCGTCCCGCCCTGCACGGCCGTTCCCCGCGCCATCTCGGGCACGATCTGGGCGAGCTGGGCGAACGAGGTGACGGCGACGCCGGCCACGTCCACCTCTTGACCCTGCAAGAGCCGCTGGCGCGCCTCTTCGGCCGAGATCTCGCTGTGGATGCCGAGGAAGCCGGGTTTCTGCAGCTGGTGGTAGTAGGCGAGCTGCTCCAAGGGATCCTGGTTCGGGTTGAGCGCCGGGTGCTCCCAGCTGGTCGGCACGTCGTAGTCGATGTACAGCGGCGACAGGTCGAGGATCCGAGTGTAATAAGGGTTCCACACCGTGTAGGGCACGTCGTAGTACGAGCCGATCCCGATCGAGTTCCAGGAGTGGTAGGCGTTGTCCCACAGGGCCTGGTCGAAGGCACCGTCGGCATAGCCCGTCAGGTAGCCGGACCAGAAGCTACCGCCCCATCCCGAGTAGTTCCGGTAGATCGGGGTGTCGTAGTAGGTCGGGGTGTAGTAGTAGGTATTGTCGTAGTAGTAGCGGTTGACGTACGTCGGGGGCGGAACGGGTCGGCTGTAGTCCACCGAGGGCGGCACGGGCCGGTAGTAGGACGAACCGCCGACGCTGGGGGGTACGGGCCGGTAGCTCGACGAACCGCCCACCGACGGGGGCAGGGGACGATAGCTCGAAGACCCCGACGAACCACCGACCGATGGAGGGGTGGGACGGGTGTACGACCCGCCGCCGTAGGATGAGCTGCCGCCCACCGAGGGGGGAGTCGGACGGGAATACGACCCACCGCGGTAGCTGCTGGATCCGCCGTAGGACGAGCTGCCGCCGATCGAGGGAGGCGCCGGACGCGAATACGAGGAAGACCCGCCGTACGAGTACGAGCTACCCGACGAGTAGGAGCCGCTACCAACCGAAGGGGGGGTCGGACGGCTGTAGGAAGAGCCGTACGACGAGCCATACGAGCTCGAGCCACGCGAGTAGGAATCACCGCCGATCGAAGGCGGGGTGGGACGGCTGTACGAGCTGCTGTAAGAGCTGCCGTAGGACGAGCTGCTCCCGTAAGAGTGCGACCCGCCGTAGGAGTACGACGAGCTGCCGGACGACACCGGGGGCGGGGTAGGCCGGCTGTAGGACGAACCGCCGTACGAGCTGCGGGACGTAGACGACATGAGGGCTTCCTCCTTGGCGAGCGCAACGTTAAGGAACAACTAATTTCAAGTTAACCGTAGCAGTCCATGCCTGTCTTTAACCTCGACTTTATTCGCCTGTAATGTTGTAACGAAATGTTGCGCCGTATTCAGGAGCTTCTCAGGCGGCGCTCAGCATCTCCTCAGCCAACCTGGCTATGTTGTGGGCATCGCGGGTGACCGACCCGCCCCGTGTTTCCCCCCTCAGACGAAGGAGGTATCAAATGGACAGAAAGTGCTGGCTGGTCGCCGGGACCGCGCTCGTGACGCTCGCCATGGGCGGGGCCGCGTTCGCTCAGGAGGCGAGCCCCTCGATGCCGGTTGGCAAACCCGGCATGCATCACCGGATGCGCGGAGAGCGGCACCCCGAGATGCACCGCGCCATGATGGCCCTGCAGAACGCCAAGCGGGCCCTGCAGCATGCCGCCCACGATTACGCCGGTCACCGGGTGAACGCCATCAAGCACATCGATGAGGCCCTCGAAGAGATCCGCCTCGGCCTGCAAAGCGAGAAAAAGTAGCGTCCGAATCGCCACGACGCGCGACCGCCCCGGGTGTTCCCCGGGGCGGTCGCTTCAAGTTCCATTATCCCCTATTACGGGGGGTGACTCCTCCCGTTCAAGGCTTTCGCCTCGGTGGCGGGGGCTCACCAGGTCCCAACTCTGGTATCCGGCCGAGACCGGGCTCGGAATCGGGATCCTTTTTGGAAGATGGGGATACTCTATCCGCCCCACCGCCCCAGGGCAACATGCGAGTGTGCGTTTTCTCACAGGGAGGCCGCCCAGGCGGATCACAGACGCCCGGGCGGCCGTCGTCATGGGGACTGCCGAGTAATAACCTTGGCGCCGACCGTGGGTTGGGGCTGAAAAGGACCGTGCGACGGTTGTGGCCATACCCCTGCTCTCTCGTCTTGGCCGGCCCGCTAGCAGGAGAGTAAGCGTTGTGGGCTGCGGGCGAGGGATTTAGCATCGCCTGTAACCGAACTGCAACACGAGCCCCTTGCTAAGGAGGTCAGCGTATGACCCGACTCCCGGTTGGTCAAATCGCCGGTATCATCGGCCTGGCTGTTTCCTTGTCGCTCACGGGTTGCGGCGCCCCGGCGGGCCAACCCACGGTCCCGCCGCCGGCCCCGGAGGTGAAGGCTCCCCCACCCGATCCGTCCATGACCAACGGCAACATGGCCCCTGTGCCCCCATTGTCTCCAGGCGTTCCGCAGTCATTCACTCAGCCAGCTCCGCCGCCACCCGCCACCACGACGACGGCCCCGCCGCCCATCGCTCAACCCGAGGCCAACACGCTGGTTGCTCCCAATCAGCCACCGGTTTCCTTGCAGCAGATCTGCAACAACATCCCTCCCCAGATTCCCGCCGGCCAGGCAGGCCAGTTCCTGCAGCCGCTCGGTTCCGAGCCCTTCGTCAACCAGCCTGGCCCTTCGATGCCCCCCGCCGGCCCTGGAGGCCCCTACGGCCCTGGGGCCGGGTATGGCCCAGGAGTCCCGTATGGCGCGGGAGGCCCGGGAGTCCCTTACGGCGCAGGAGCCCCCTTTGGCCCGGGAGCCCCTATCGGCGCAGGAGCCCCTATCGGCGCAGGAGCCCCCATTGGTCCGGGAGCCCCGTTCGGCGGCGGAGCCGCCTATGGTTACATCAACGACCTCTGGCAGAACGGCATCTACCAGCGACTGATGTACTACCCCTTCGGCAACTGCCTCGTGCCCTACATCCTGCAGGGCAACTGCTACTATCCTTACGTTTATGCTCCAGGCCTCTCGCCCCTGTGGTGCGGCTACTGCCTCTATCCGATCCTCTGGAACTTCGGTGGCTGCTACTATCCGTACTTCTTCTACACGCCCCACTACTTTTTCGGCTTCCTGGACTGGGAGTTCGACTGGCCCTGGTGTCGCCTCGAGCACGACGACGACTGGTGGCACGAGCATGACCGCCGGCGCCATTTCCATGAAGACGACTTCGAGCGGTGGCGCGACCGCGAAGAGCGCGATCGCCCCGCCGCCCGTGACGAGGGTGATCGCCCGGTCGCCGAAGATGGCGGTGATCGGCCGATCATCAGGGTCTCCAGCGATCAGACGGTCGAGGTGAAGTCCGGATCCGATCGGCCGCGCAAGGGCCGCCGGCATGACGACGGGGCTCAGCCCATCCCGGTTGACCCGGTCCCCCCTCGGCCGGCCCCTCTCCATGAGGCTTCGGGGGGCGACTCCCAGGGGGCAAAGGCGATCGCCCTGTCCGTCGCGGCGGACTCCACCTCCGACGACTCCAGCGATGGGGCGGTCGATGTCAAGGCGGCGACGAGCAGCTCGGACGACTCGGACGCGTCGGACGACCCGCCCGCGCGCGAACGGCGTCCCAAGGACTGACGCCCCGCTCGTCGGTCCCTCCTCACCCGGCCGCTCGCCTAGCGAGCGGCCGGGTCTTGATCGGCCCGGATCTCGGGACCAGAGGCATCGGCTTGTCACTCCGGAGGGCCCCCCCTATACTGGATCGGACGTAGAGGCTGCGCTGCTCGCTCCGGGTGGCCGGCCCGATCTGGACGACGTGGAGGGACCGTGAGCCCACAGGCATGCGCCGAGTGTCAGACCGAGTTCGATCCGACCGATCGCTTCTGCCGCGAGTGCGGGACGCGACGGCCCCCTGATGCCTGCGCCTCCTGTGGCACCCCCCTCATGGCCCAGGCCCGATTCTGCACCAACTGCGGGGCCGCGGTCGCCGGCATGACCGCCTCTCCCGAGCCCGATCCGGCCGCGGCGCGCGGCACCACCGAACTGGGCGATCGCCGCATCGTGACGGTCATGTTCACCGAGTTGATCGGGCTCGCCTCCATGACCGAGCGCCTCGACCCCGAGGAGATCAGCGACATCGTCAACCAGTTCTTCGCCGTGCTGACCGAGCCCATCTACCGCTACGGTGGGGTGGTCGACAAGTACATCGGCGACAGCGTGGTCATGTCCCTGTTCGGGGTGCCGACCGTGCGGCCTGACGATCCGGTGCGGGCCGTCAGCGCGGCGTGGGCCATGCTGGGGGCCGCGCGCGAGTACGCTCGCTCGCTCGAGCCCCGCATCGGGGTCCACCTCGACATTCGTTGCGGGCTCAACACGGGCATGGTCGTCTACGGCAAGGTCGGCGGGGCGCAAAAGCGCGACAACACGGTCATGGGCGACACGGTCAACCTTGCTCAGCGCATAGAGGCCAACGCCCCGGTGGGTGGCATCCTGGTCGCCACCCAGACCTACGAGGCGACCAGGCACGCCTTCGACTACCTGGTGAGGGACCCCATCATGGTCAAGGGCAAGGAGCTGCCCGTCGCCATCTTCGAGGTCCAGGGCCCCCACGAGGGCGCCGTAACTGAGGGAGTGCCCGAGGCCCAGGGGCGCCTCTGAGGCGATCCCATCGCCTGTTCGAGCCTTTGATCCGGTCGAGACCGGCGCTAGAATTCCTCGCGGGCCATGGCCCCCATCGAGGCGTGGCCGCGAGGAGGTGGGGCGATGCTGTGCTCGAATTGCGGAGAGCGGCCGGCGACCTTTCATTTCACCCAGACCGTGAACGACCAGCGACAGGAGGTGCACCTGTGTGCCCACTGCGCCAGCCATTTCAAGGCCGACCGGCGGCTGGGCGACACCCTGGGTGGCTTCGGCCTGGACAACATGATCGAGCGGGTCTTCGGACCGCGGCCAACCAGCTCCGACAACCTAGTCGATCGCCTGTCGGACGACTCCCGTCGGCTCCTGCAGGAGGCGGCCCAGCTCGCGGCCGAGCGTCATCTGCCGCGACTCGAGAGTGAGTTCCTGCTCCTGGCCATCCTGCAGGACGAGCAGATCGGGCCCCCGGTCACTCGGCAGCTGGGCCTGAACGCCGACGAGGTGACGGCCCGGATCGACGAGGCCTTTCCCGCGCAAGCGGGTGAACGACCGAATCAGGTCACCATGACCCCGCGCCTCAAGCGCGCCATCCGCCTCGCGAGCGACTCCGCCCTCCTGCAAGGGACCTACACGATCCGCCCCGAGCACCTGATCGCGGGCCTCACCGAGGAAGGGGAAAGTCTCGCCTCCCAGATCCTCCAGGAGTCGCTCGAGGGGGCTCCGGGGGGTCCCCCAGAGATGGCGGGCCGTCCGGCCGCGGGCCGGGCCCGCAGAGGTCAGACGCCCAATCTCGACAAGTTCACCCGGGACCTGACCGAGCTCGCGCGCAGCAACAAGCTCGATCCCGTGATCGGGCGGGACAGCGAGATCGAACGGGTGATCCGGATCCTTAGTCGCCGCACCAAGAACAACCCGGTGCTGATCGGCGAGCCGGGCGTGGGCAAGACGGCGATCGCCAACGGCCTCGCCCAGGCGATCGTCGAGGGCGACGTGCCGGACCTGCTCAAGGAAAAACGGGTCCTCGCCCTCGATCTCGGCGGACTAATCGCCGGCACCAAGTACCGCGGCGAGTTCGAGGAGCGCTTAAAGGGGATCATGGACGAGATCAAGGCCCAGGAAGGGGCCATCATCCTGTTCATCGACGAGCTGCACACGGTGGTGGGCGCGGGGGCCGCCGAGGGCTCGGTGGATGCGAGCAACATGATCAAACCGGCCCTCGCGGCCGGAGAGCTGCGGACCGTCGGGGCCACGACCCTCGACGAGTACCGCAAGCACATCGAGAAGGACGCGGCCCTCGAACGGCGCTTCCAGCCCGTGCTCGTGGCGGAACCGTCTGTCGAGCAGACGGTCGAGATCCTGAGGGGCCTGCGGGACCTCTACGAGGCCCACCACGGGGTCGAGATCGCCGATTCGGCCCTGGTCGCAGCGGCCGACCTCTCCGAAAAGTACGTGACCGACCGCTTCCTGCCAGACAAGGCGATCGATCTGGTCGACGAGGCCGCCTCCATGAAGCACATGGGCAGCCGCCGCGAGCCCAGGGAGCTCTCCGAGCTCGAGGACCGGCTCAAGCGGATCGAGACGGACAAGGACGAGGCCGTGCGGCTCGAGAAGTTCGAGCTCGCCAGCAAGCTCAAGGCCGAGGGGGACGTGGTCCGAGGTCGCCTGACGGGCCTGCGCAAGGACTGGCGTTCCGAACGAGGAGGGACCACCCCTTGCGTCAGCGAGGCGGACATCGCCCGCGTGATCGCCGAGTGGACCGGTATCCCGGCCGAGAAGCTGATCGAGGAGGAGAAGGCGCGTCTCCTGAAGATGGAATCCGTCCTGCACGAGCGGATCGTGGGGCAGGACGAGGCGGTCGAGGCGGTGGCCGAGGCCGTGCGGCGGGCCCGCACCGGCTTGAAGGACCCCAAGCGTCCGATCGGATCCTTCATCTTCCTGGGCCCCACCGGCGTGGGCAAGACGGAGCTCGCCAAGGCACTCGCCGAGTACCTGTTCAATGACGAGGACGCCTTGACCCGGCTCGACATGAGCGAATTCCGGGAGAAGCACACCGTGAGCCGCCTGGTCGGGGCTCCGCCGGGTTACGTCGGGTACGAGGAAGCCGGCCAGCTCACGGAGGCCGTGCGCCGCAAACCGTACTCGGTCCTGCTGTTCGACGAGATCGAGAAGGCCCACCCCGATGTCTTCAACACCCTGCTCCAGATCCTGGATGATGGCCGCTTGACTGATGCCAAGGGTCGGATGGTCGACTTCAAGAACACGGTCGTGATCATGACCTCCAACGTCGGCGCCCATCGGATCTTCGACCGGGAGCAAGCCGGCGATTCGTGGGAGGCCATCCGGCAGGAGGCGATGGACGCCCTCAAGGCCGGTTTCCGACCCGAGTTCCTCAACCGGATCGACGAGATCATCGTCTTCCGGCCGCTCAACCGGGAGCAGCTCCTCCAGATCGTCGACCTCTTGCTCGCCGCTACCCGCCGCAAGCTGCATGCCCAGGGGCTGACGCTGGAGCTGACCCAAGCGGCCAAGGGGGCCTTGGCCGAGATCGGCTTCGAACCGGTTTACGGGGCACGACCCTTGCGTCGGGCCATCCAGCGCGAGGTAGAAACCCCGATCAGCCGCCTCCTCCTCGAGTCTGAGTTCGAGCCGGGGGACACCATCCGGGTCGATGTGGCCGACGGGAAGTTCACTTTCTTCCGGTCGCCGCAGGTCGAGGAAGCGGCCAAGACCACGGAGGGCCGGCCCGAGGAAGCTTGAAAGGGAGGACATGGTCACGCGGCCGGGGCCGGCATTTCTGCCGGCCCCGGTCGACCTGAAAGAGGGTGGATGCGATCGTCTAGAGCAGATTCTCGCTGTTCAGCACGAAGGGCACCGCCTCGCGGATGTCGTCCAGGCCGAGAATGAACTGGGCGACGCGGGCCATGCCGATGCCGGCGCCCGAGTGCAGCGGGATGTCCTTGCCCTTGTGGGCGTCGAGGTACCAGGCGAAGTCCTCGTCCTTGCCGCCCAGGGAGATGAGCCGCTCGTACATCGTGCTCGACTTGAGTCGGCGCTCGATCGTGTCGTGATCGTGCTCGCGCTCGGCAGCGCCAGCCGACTCGCCCGCCTTGGGCAGCAGCATGTCGGTCGAGTTGACGACCCGCGAATCCTGGTCATTCTGTTTCATGTTGAAGAACTTGATCGGCAGCGGGTAGTGGGTGAGGAACATCGGGCCGAAGCGCTCGGTCAGCAGGCGCTCGTGGTGGGCCTTGAGATCGTCGCCCCACTGGAGGCCGGGGAAGTCCTGCTGCAGGTGCTCGACGGCCTGGGTGTAAGTGATCCGCTTGAACTCGACCGACTGGATGTCCTCGGGCTTGCGGCCGAACTCGGCGAGGGCGTCGGCACAGTCGGTCGCCACCTGCTGGGTGACGGACCGGATGAGGCCCGACAGGTGGCCGATCAGCTCGTCGAGTCCGCCCAGGTGCTCGATCTCGAACAGGGAGAACTGGCACAGGTGGCGGTCATCGGCGTCGGGCTCCATGCGGAAGCTCTGGATTTCGGCGTAGACCTTCTTGAGGTGCGGGGTCATGAGCTCGAGGTAGAGCTGGTCGCTCTGGGCGAGATAGGCTTGCTTGCCGAAGTAGTCGAGCTTGAACAGGGTGTCGATGTTCTCGCACGCCCCGGTTACGCCCACGATCTCGGGCATGTTGTGGACCCCGACAAACCCGTGCGTTTCGACGTACTTCCGGGCGCCGCGGAACATGGCGTCCCAGATCCGGACGAGCGCCATGCGGCGCGGGCTGGTCAGGCTGCTGTTGAGGGTGGCCGACGGGCGAATGGGGGAGAGGGTGGCGCTGCTCATCTGGTCTCCTTCAAGACGGGTGGCGGGGAGCGGTGGACAAAAAAAAAGGAGGAGCCAAGTGGCTCCTCGGGCGAAAAAGTGACAAGGGGATCGAAAATGGAAGCGATCTTGCGCTTCCGATGGCGCAAGTCGAAAAAACCAGTTGTTTGCTTCCAGGTACGCATTAAGGGCTGAGTATAGGGGCGGGCAATCGAATTGTCTAGCCCATGGTTGTGTGAACTTTCGTGACAAGCGGCGCCCCATTTGACTCCCAGGTGGGCATTGGTTATCATGCCGAGGACCTCCACGGTGCTAGGAGCGAACGAACCGCCGTCATGAACCGACGAATTGACGTCTTCGATTCCAGTCCGGGCCGAAATTGCCCCCAACGGGGTTGGTGTCCGAGTCCGCACCGTCAGAAACAGCGTCGTGAGAGAGGGAGTCTCCCTCTCTCTTTTCTTTTCCCACTGCCAAGGGTGTCAGGTTGGGGTTCGCGGCTCGCAGCGCGAACCTCTTTTTGCAAGGTGAGTTAACAGATGCTGACCATGCCCACGATTCGCCCCTTGATCGATCAGGTCGCAATTCGTCACGCGCTCGTGAGCGTTTCGAATAAGTCCGAGCTTGAATCGCTGATTCGGGGGCTATCTGACTTGAAGGCCCCGATCACGCTCTTCTCGACCGGAGGGACCTACCGGACGATCGAGGGCGAGCTCGCCGCGGGCGGGAGCCTCACCCTGCGGGCCGTCGAGGACTACACGGCCTATCCCGAAATGCCGGGTGGGCTGGTCAAAACCCTGCATCCGCGGATTCACGGGGGTCTATTGGCCGAGCTCGATCACGATCCTCAGGTCGAATACCTGGAGGCGCACGGCATCGTGCCCTTCGACCTGGTGGTGGTCAACCTCTATCCCTTCGAGCAGACGATCGCGCGGGCTGGGGTGAGCCTGGAAGAGGCCCGGCAGAACATCGACATTGGCGGGCCCACCATGCTGCGGGCAGCTGCCAAGAATTTCCTGCGGGTGGCGACGGTCTGCGACCCGGCCGACTACGAGCCGCTCGTCGACGAGCTGCGTCGGTGTGGGGGGATGGTCTCGTTCGAGACCCGCTGGCGGCTCGCTCAGAAGGCGTTCCGGCACGTGCTGGACTACGACCGGGCGATCGCCGAGTACCTGTCAGGGTTGACGCCTGACGAGGCCATGCGGAGTTACTGTCTTGCGTGATGCCGTTGCGGAGCCCCCGCCCCCTACCCCCGCCCCGGAGGGGTGGGGGACTTCCCCGGCGCTGGACGCGCGGGAAAGGGTTCTGTCTTCGCCACGCGAAGCGGCCGGCGACCTTCCCCCACCCCTGGGGGGCGGGGGTCAGGGGGCGGGGGCTCCGCAACGGCCCCACGCCGACGAAATAGCCCTCGCGAGTCCCACCACGGTCCTCGACCACCGCCCCGTCGGAGCCAATCTGTTCGAGCTCTGGCTGTCCTTTGCGCGCGCGGCGAGCTGCCAGCCTGGACAGTTCGTCCATGTTCGCTGCGGCGAGGGCCTGCTTCGGCGCCCGTTCAGCTTTTATCGGGTCCAGCGTGACGCCGTCAGCCTGCTCTACCACGTCAAGGGCAAGGGTACCCGCTGGATGAGCCGCCTGACGGTCGGCGATACGCTGGACGTGCTCGGTCCCCTGGGGCGTGGCTTCGAGCCCCCGCAGCCGGGCGATCGCACCCTCCTGGTGGGCGGTGGGGTCGGCATGGCGCCCCTCGCCCATTTCGTCCAGGTCCACGGCGCAACCCACCGGATATGGGCCGTCGCCGGATTCCGCTCGGCCAACCTCGTCGCCGGTCTCGACCCCTTCTACGCCACCGATATCCCGCTCTCCGTGTTCACCGACGATGGCACCTTCGGCCGCGCCGGGCGCGTCACGGATGGCCTCGCCGAGGCGATTTCCCAACACGGCATCACCCGCGTCCTCACCTGCGGGCCCGACCCCATGATGCGCCGCGTGGCCGAGATCGCCCGCGACCAGGGCGTCCGCTGCGAGGTCTCGGTCGAGCGGCCCATGGGCTGCGGGATCGGGATCTGCCTCGGCTGCGTCGTCCCGCTGACGAATCCGGACGGCTCGATCCGCTACGACCGGGCCTGCCAGGAGGGGCCGGTGTTTCCGGCGGAGGCGATCGCATGGTGAGTACCGCGACCCAGCTCGACCTCTCCGTCGACCTCGGCCCCCTCCACCTGCCCAACCCCATCACCCTCGCGTCGGGGACCTGCGGCTACGGGATCGAGCTCGCCGAGTTTCTCGACCTGTCACAGCTCGGCGGGATCTTCACCAAGGGGCTTTCGATGCAGCCCAGGGCCGGCAACGCCCCCGAGCGCATCGCCGAGACCGAGGGTGGCATGATCAACCGGATCGGGCTGCAGAACGTGGGGATCGAGGCCTTCGTGTCGGAAAAGATGCCGGCGATCGCCCCCTACCAGATCCCGGTCCTCCCCAACCTCGCCGGCTCCTCGATCGACGAGTACGTCACCATGACCGAGCGACTGGAAGGAGTGCCGGGGATCGCCGGACTGGAGCTGAACGTCTCCTGCCCCAACGTCGCCCACGGAGGCATCGAGTTCGGGACCGATCCCCACCTGCTGGAGCGCCTGGTCGCGGCCGTGCGCGCCCGGACCCGCCGGCCCCTGGTCGTGAAGCTGACCCCGATTCCCTCTCTGGTCGCGGACCTGGCGCGGGCGGTCGAGGCCGCCGGCGGCGACGTGCTCTCCGCCATCAACACCCTGCCCGCGGCCTCGGTTTCGGCCCATTTCGAGTCCGGCAAGCTCGTCGCCCGTACCGTGCGGGGCGGACTTTCCGGCCCCGCCATCAAGCCGCTGGCCCTGCGTTGCGTGGCCGAGGCCCGGCGGGCGTGCGGCCTGCCCGTGATCGGCCTGGGCGGGATCCGATCGCTGGAGGACGTTCTCGAGTTCCTGGCCGTCGGAGCGAGCGCCGTGCAGATCGGCACCATGACCTTCGTCGAGCCCGGAATTTCCGTCCGGCTGCTCCATGAGCTGCAGACCTGGATGGGGGACCGGCAGATACGCCGACTCCGTGATATTCTCCCGGAACGAGAGGCCATCGAATGCTGACGACCCTGACGGCGACCGATAAGTTGTCGCTGGCCAGCCAACAGAATAGCTCCCTGCTCTGCATCGGCCTGGATCCGGACCTCGATCGCATGCCCGCCCAGCTGCGGGACCGCGACGACCCGATCGTCGCCTTCAACCGCGCGATCATCGAGGCGACGGCCGATCTGGCCTGCGCCTACAAGCCGAACCTCGCCTTCTACGAAGCCCACGGGCTCTACGGTTGGCAGGCGCTCGAGCGGACGATTGCCGCCATCCCGAGCCACATCCCGGTCATTCTGGACGCCAAACGGGGAGACATCGGCAACACGGCGCGGCTCTACGCCCGGGCCCTCTTCGCGCAGCTCGGGGCCGACGCCGTGACGGTCAATCCCTACATGGGCCGCGACTCCATCCAGCCCTTCGTCGACGTCCCGGGCAAACTCACCTTCTTGCTCGCCGCCACCTCCAACCCTGGAGCGGCCGACTTCCAGGAAGCCCGAGATGGCCACGGCCTGCCTCTCTATCGGCAGGTCGCGAGGCTGGCAGCCGAGCTCGACGGCCACCCCGGGAGCGTCGGGCTGGTCGCCGGAGCCACCGATCCGACTCGCCTCGCCGCCATCCGCTCCGACGCGCCCGACCTCTGGTTGTTGCTGCCTGGCGTCGGGGCCCAGGGCGGAGATCTGGAGAGCTCCCTCGCCGCCGGGCTGGACGCTCGGGGAGGCGGAGTCCTCGTCAATGCCTCACGCAGCGTCCTCTACGCCTCGTCCGGATCCGATTTCGCCCCCGCCGCCCGCCAAGCCGCCATGGAGTTGAGAGATGCCATCAATCGTTGCCGAACCCGCCATTAGCCAGCGGCTCGCCGTCACGGGCGCGCTCCTGGAAGGCCACTTCCAGCTTTCCTCGGGGTTGCATAGCAACCGCTACGTCCAGTGCGCCAAGCTCCTCCAGCATCCGGTCGAGGCCGCTTGGGCCTGCCGGAGCCTCGCCGAATCGATTCGAGAAACGGTCGACGTGGTCGTGGGCCCCGCGCTCGGCGGCGTGGTGGTCGCCTACGAGCTGGCGCGCGCCCTCGGCGTGCGGGCCCTGTTCACCGAACGCAAGGACGGAAGCATGCAGCTCCGCCGCGGCTTCGAGATCGCCCCGGGCGAGCGGATCCTGCTCTGCGAGGACGTGATCACGACCGGAGGATCCGCCAAGGAGGCGGCGTCCTGCCTCGAATTCCTCGGCGGCCAGATCGTGGCCGTGGCCTGCCTCGTCAACCGCAGCAGCGGTCAGGCCGATTTCGGGGTGCCCCTGTATTCCTTGCTCGATACGACCATCGCCACCTACGACCCTGCTACCTGCCCGCTGTGCGCCGAGGGTTCCTCGGCCGTGAAGCCCGGCAGTCGCCAATAAGCCTGAGAGGACCGAATGCCTGAACTCAAGGAGCTCTACCGCACCCCGGTCGCCGAGGCCCATCCGGCCGAAATCACCGTGACCGTCGGCGATCGCCCTATCGTCTACCGCAAGGTCACCTGGTCCTATGACGGCCAGGACGTGGCCCTGCGCTACGGCGAAAACCCCCACCAACCCGCCGCCTTCTACGCCCCCGCCGAGGGAGTCGGGGCGATGAGCCGGCTCACCTGGGTCAAGCTCGGCAAGGGTGGACCCTCGTGGATCAACCTCGCCGACATGGACCACGCCCTGCGGATCCTGAAGTACCTGAACCGCCCGGCGGTCGCCGTCATGAAGCACCTGAACCCGGCGGGCGTCGCCGAGCAACATACGACCGAAGCTCTCGCCGAGATCTACGCGGCGGCCCGGGCCTGCGACGAGCGCGCGAGCTTCGGCGGCGTCGTCGCCTTCAACCGGGTGGTCGACGGCCAGACGGCCCGCGAGCTCACCGGCACCTTTATCGAGGCGGTGGTGGCACCCGATTACACGGAAGAGGCGATCGCCCTCCTCTCCGAGAAGCGCGACCTGCGGGTCGCCCGTGTGGACGGCATCGACGAGCTGCCTCGCTTCGAGGGGGACGCGGCCGGGTTCGACCTCAAGGTCCTCAATGACGGCTCGATCCTTCTGCAGCGGCCCTACCTGACCCGGATTCGCTCGGTAGCGGACCTCGTGCAGCAGCCCGTGGTCGGTCAGGGGCACGACGCGGTGCGCGTGGAGCACAAGCCGACCCCGTCCGAGCTCGCGGACCTGCTCTTCGCCTGGTACGTCAACACCGGCGTGCGCTCCAACGGGATCGTCATCGCCAAGCACGGCCGGACGCTCGCCGTCGGCACCGGAGAACAGGAGCGGGTAGGAGCGGTCGAGCAGGCCATCCACAAGGCCCGCTCCAAGGGCCACGACCTGCGGGATTCGGTCGTGAGCTCCGACGCCTTCTTCCCCTTCCGCGACTCGGTCGACGCCCTGGCCGCGGCCGGGGTACGGGCGATCGTGCAGCCGGGCGGATCTCTCCGGGACGCCGAGGTGGCCCGCGCCTGCAACGAGCAAAACATCGCCATGGTCTTCACCCACGAACGCTGCTTCGCCCACTTCTAGCCCCCGACAGGATATGGAGACAAGCCGACTCATGAACCGCGACATCATCAGGGAACAGCTGGAGCGCTGCCTGGACCGCGTCGACTTGCCTGAACTGGGCGAGCCCTACCGCGGTAAGGTGCGAGACTGCTACACGGTGGGCGATACCCGCGTGATCGTCTCGACCGATCGCATCTCGGCCTTCGACCGCGTCTTCGAGGAGCTGATCCCCTTCAAGGGGCAGGTTCTCAACCAGCTGGCGGCCTTCTTCCTCAGACAGGCCAAAGATCTGGTGTCCAATCACCTGATCGAGGATCCCGACCCGAACGTGACGATCGCCCGCGAAGCCAAGGCCCTCCCGGTGGAGGTCGTGGTGCGGGGCTACGTGACGGGCTCGGCCTGGCGGGATCACCAGGCGGGGCGCTTCGAAGGGGCCTACGGCTTCTCGCTGCCCGAAGGGTGCGCCGAGAACGCCAGGCTTCCCGAGCCGATCGTCACCCCGACGACCAAGGCGACGGACGGCCACGACCAGCCGATCACCCAGGCCCGGGCCGCTGAGCTGGTTGGCGGCAGAGAGCTCTGGGACGAGCTGGTCCGGGTGTCGCTCGCGCTCTTCGCGCGGGGCTCGGAGCATGCCGCCGAGCGGGGCCTCATCCTGGTCGACACCAAGTACGAGTTTGGCCTGGTCGACGGCACCCTGACCCTGATCGACGAGATTCACACCCCGGACTCCAGCCGGTACTGGTACGCCGACTCCTACGGCCGCAATCCCCTGGCCCCCAAGCAGCTTTCCAAGGAGTTTCTGCGGGAGTGGCTGCGGGAGCGGGGCTTCACGGGCGAAGGACCGGTTCCGACCCTCACGGACGACGTTCGCATCGAGGTGGCCGAGCGTTATCTCGAGCTCTATCGCGTGCTCACGGGCCAGGACCTGGTGCCGGCGTTCGGCGAGGACGCGCGGGGCCGCGTCTGGCGGGCCCTGCAGTCGCGGGGCTACCTGCGGGGCGGGCTGGTGTCGATCTTGATGGGCAGTCCCTCGGACCACGCGGTCGCCGACCAGGTCGTCCAGATCCTCGACAAGTACGGCGTGCCGAGCCGGGTGCGGGTCGCCTCGGCCCACAAGGTGCCGGAGAAGGTTCTCTCCATCGTCCAGGAGTACAACGAGAGCGCCCAGCCGGTCGTGCACATCACGATCGCCGGCCGGTCGAACGGACTATCGGGCGTCACGGCGGCCAACGCGGTCCATCCGGTCATCGCCCTGCCGGCCTTCAAGGACCACGGCGACTACCTGGTCAACATCCACTCGAGCATCCAGATGCCCTCCGAGACTCCGGTCATGACCGTGGTCGACCCGGGGAACGCGGCGCTCGCGGCCATTCGCATCCTGGCCATGGCGGACGCGGGCCTGCGCGAGCGGGTGCGGGGCCAGATCGCGGCCACCAAGGCGAGCTTCGAGGTCTAGGATGTCGAGCGGACTCAAGGTTCTCATCCTCGGTTCGGGTGGTCGCGAGCACGCGATCGCCAAGGCGATCGCCCGCTCCCCCCACGTCCGCGAGGTCCTCTGCGCCCCGGGCAATGCGGGCACCCTCGACGTGGCGACGAATGCCGAACTCGACCTCACCGACCTCGACTCCCTCGTCGACTTCGCGATCGGAGAAGAGGTCGATCTGACCATCGTCGGTCCCGAGGGCCCGCTGGTGGCTGGGATCGCCGACCGGTTCCAGGAGGCCGGCCTGCGGATCTTCGGGCCGTGCGCCAAGGCGGCCCGACTCGAAGGCTCCAAGGCGTGGGCCAAGCGCTTCATGCGCCGTCACGGCATTCCCACGGCCGAGTTCGAGGTTCCCGAAGACCTGCGATCGGCCATCGACGCCATCGATCGGATGTGGCGCGAGGGCGGGGTGGTCGTCAAGGCCGACGGGCTCGCCGCGGGCAAGGGCGTGGTCGTCGCCCGGAGCCGGGACGAGGCCGTCGAGGCGGCGCGCGCCTTCCTCGAGCGTCGGGAGCTGGGAGCGGCGGGCGATCGCCTCGTCATCGAAGAATGCCTCTCCGGGCCGGAAGCCTCCTACTTCGTCCTCCTGGATGGCAAGGACTGGCGCTCGTTCCCGCTCGCGCAGGACCACAAGGCCCTGCTCGCTGGCGACCAGGGGCCCAACACTGGGGGCATGGGCGCCGTCACGCCGTTGCCGATCGAGTCCGAGTGGCGCGAGCGGCTGGCCACGGAGGTCATGAATCCTCTGCTCGAGGGCCTCTCCGCCGACGAGATCCCCTACGTGGGGCTGCTCTTCGTGGGGTTGATGCTCACGCCGGCTGGACCTCGGGTACTCGAGTTCAACTGCCGGCTGGGCGACCCGGAAACCCAGGTGCTGCTGCCCGGGCTGGGATCGGAATGGCTGGACCTGGTGCTCGCGACCGTGCACGGCGAGCTGGGCCGGCGCGAACTGAGGCCGGACGGTCAGGTGCGGGTCGGGGTCGTGGCGGCCGCCAAGGGCTATCCCGGCTCGGTCGAGCGTGGCCAGCCCATCACGGGGCTCGACGAGGCGGCGACCGTCGAAGGGGTGACCCTGATTCATGCCGGCACCAAGGCCCTTCCGGACGGTCAGATCGTGACCAACGGGGGCCGCGTGCTCACGGTGGTCGGTGAGGGATCCACCCTCGAAGAGGCGCGGGACCGGGCCTATCGGGCCATCGAGAGCCTGCGCTTCGGGGGTGATCGCCCAGTCTATCGGGAGGACATCGGGGCGCGCTGGCTGCCCGCAGGAGCGGCCCGGTGAAGCGGCTCGCCGTCATGGCCTCCGGCATGGGATCCAACCTGGAGCGCCTGATCGAATCCTGCCGGGACGGCTCTTTGCGCGCCGACATGGCCCTCGTCGTTTCGAACCGGCCGGAGGCGCGTGCCCTGCAAGTCGCGGCCGATGCGGGGATCCCGGCGATCGCCCTCGATCACCGGGATTATCCGAGCCGGGTCGCCCACGAGCGGGCGATCGCCCGCGAGCTCCGCCGTCATGGCGTCGACCTGGTCGTGCTCGCCGGCTACATGCGGCTCATGAGCCCGTTCATGATTGGCTTCATGTTCGACCCCGACCTGGGGCATGCCCGCATCGTCAACATTCATCCGGCCGACACCCGGGCCTACCAGGGACCGGACGGGTACGGGTGGGCGATCGCCACGCGACCCCCCGCCACGGCTGTGACCGTGCACTTCGTCGACGAGGGGATGGATTCCGGGGAGATCATCCATCAGGAACCCGTGCCCCTCGACCCCGAGGATACCCTCGAAACCCTCACGGCCCGCGGTCTCGCGACCGAGCATCGGGTCTTTCCTCTCGCCATTCAACGTGTCCTCGATCGCTTGGAGGTGACGACGCCATGTGCGGCATCCTAGGGCTGCTCGACCCCCACGAGCCCGTGAGCGCCGACCTTTACCGCGGGGCGCTCGCCCTGCAGCACCGCGGCCAGGATGGGGCCGGCCTCGCGACCTTCGAGAACCGCTTCTACTACAAGTCGGGGCTCGGGTTGCTGCCGGACGTGTTCCGGCACGAGGACCTGGACGCCTTCAGGGGCCGGGTGGGGCTCGCGCACCTGCGCTACGCCACCTCGGGCGCGGGGGCCGTCGAGGAGTGCCAACCGTTCCTGCTTTCCTTCCCCTTTGGCCTGGCCCTCGTCCACAACGGCAACATCACCAACGACCAGACGCTGCGCCAGCGGCTCGTCGAGCGGGGACACCGCCTCGTCAATTCGTCGAGCGATTCGGACACGGTCCTGCACGTCCTTGCTGACGCCCTCGCCCAGGAGGACATGGGCCGTCTCACGGTCGACGGGATCATGCGAGCGACCCGGCGCACCATGGAGCAACTGGAGGGGGCCTACTCGGTCATCGTCGTGATCGCGAACCACGGGATGCTGGCCTTCCGGGATCCGCGGGGGATCCGGCCCCTCATCATGGGGCGACGCGGGGAGGCGGTGGCGATCGCCTCGGAATCGGTCGCCCTCGACGTGGTCTCGGCGGCGATCGAACGCGACGTGCGGCCCGGAGAGGCGATCTTCGTGGACCTCTCGGGACGCCTGCACCACCAGCAGGTCGCCCCGGCCCGGCCCGCCCACTGCGCCTTCGAGTACGTGTACCTGGCGCGTCCCGAATCCGTGATCGACGGCCGCCCTGTGTCCGAGGTGCGCGAGTGCCTGGGTGAAAGTCTGGCGGCGGGCTTCGAGGCCGCTCGGGAGACCGACGTGGCCTTCGATGTGCCCTCGAGTGCCGAGGACGCGGCCATCTCTTTTTCCCGTGCCGCCGGCATCCCCTATCGCAAGGGCATCCGCAAGAATTTCTACGTCCAGCGGTCGTTCATTGCGGCCAACCAGTCGTTGCGCAGCAAGACGGCCGGGATGAAGTTCCACCTCGAGCGGCGGGTCATCTCCGACCAGCGGGTCGCCGTGATCGACGACTCGATCGTTCGGGGCACGACGGCGCGGCTGCTCATCGCGCGGTTGCGGCGCAAGGGGGCCAAGCGGATCAACTTTTTCTCGGCCGCGCCGCCCGTCACCCATCCGTGCGTGTACGGAGTGGACATGGCGGTGCGCGACGACCTGCTCGCCGCGACCATGTCCCAGGAGCAGATGGCCCGCCACCTGGACGTCGATTACCTGCAGTTCCAGACGATCGCGGACCTCGCCATGGCCGTTGGACCGGAAACCACGTGTCGGGCGTGCTTCACGGGGGAGTACCCGACGGCGATCGCCCCCGAGACCCTCGCGCGCTACGGTCGGGCGCGCCAGTTGGTTCACACGGCCCCGCTGACCACGCACAAGGGGTGAGAGGTATGCTGACCTATCGGGATTCGGGAGTGGACATCGACGCCGGCAACGAGCTGGTGAACCGCATCAAGGGCTTCACGAAGGGCATCGGTGGCTTCGCCGGCATGGTGCCGATCGACTCCGAGCGGATGCTGGTCGCGAGCACGGACGGGGTAGGCACCAAGCTGGCGATCGCCATCGAGATGCAGCGCTACGACACGATCGGCCAGGATCTGGTCGCCATGTGCGTGAATGACCTGGTTACCGTCGGGGCGAGGCCGCTGTTCTTCCTCGACTACTATGCGACATCGAAGCTGGATGTCGATCAGGCCGAGGCCGTGGTGCGCGGGATCGCGCAGGCCTGCGACCAGGTCGGCTGCGCCCTCTTGGGCGGGGAAACCGCCGAGATGCCCGGGTTCTACCAGCCGGGGACCTTCGACCTGGCCGGGTTCACGGTCGGGATGGTGGCCCGGGATCGGGTGATCGATGGCCGGACCGTCCAGGAAGACGACGTTCTCGTCGGCTTGCCGAGTTCCGGCGTCCATTCCAACGGTTTTTCGCTCGTCCGGCGCATCCTGGCCGATCGCGGCCTGAGCCTGTCGATGCCCTTCGACGGGCGCACGCTCGGCGATAGCTTGCTGGAGCCCACGGCCCTCTACGTGAAGCCGGTCCTGGACCTGCTTGACCGGGTGCCGGTGAAGGGGATGGCCCACATCACGGGTGGGGGCTTCGAGAACATTCAGCGCTTCATTCCGGACGGATTGACCTTCCTCGTGTCGGAAGGGGCCTGGGAGATTCCCGAGGTCTTCCAGCTGCTGCAGCGGGAGGGACGGATCTCGGATGAAGAAATGCGTCGGACCTTCAACATGGGCATCGGGATGGCCCTGTGCGTGGCGACCGACCAAGTTGCAGGTGTGTTGTCGGCGGTGCCCGGGGCTTTCGAGTTCGGCGAGATCATCCGTGGGTGATCGGTCTCTTGAGCGAGGCCTGGGCGGAGCCCCCGCCCCCTGCCCCCGCCCCATGGGGGTGGGGGACTTTCCCGGCGCTGGACGCGCGGGAAGGGGACGCGCTGAAGCGCGTTTGAGGTCGCGTAACCCCTGCCACGCGAAGCGTCGGCCATCTTCCCCCACCCCTCTGGGGCGGGGGTCAGGGGGCGGGGGCTCCGCGGCCAGTTTCAATCAGAACCCGGAGGCAAGATGCACCGCATCGAAGTACTAACCCGCACCCCTGAGCTCGATCGACACGGCGAGCGCCTGGCCAAGCAGATCCGCTCCGAGCTGGGCCTCGAGGTCGAGCAGATGCGGGTCGGCAAGGTCTACTACCTGTCCGAGAGCCTCGATCCTGCTGAAGCTGAACGCGTGGCCTCGGACCTGCTGATCGACCCGATCGTCGAGCAGGCGACTCTCGGCACCGTTTCGCTTCCCGGCTTCGACTGGTCGATCGAGGTCGGCTACCGGCCCGGCGTGACCGACAACGAGGCACGTACCGCTGAGCAGACGATCGAGTTCGCTCGGCGAGCCGGTCGCGTCCACGCCGACGGTCCCGTGCAGGTCCACACCTCCCGCCGCTACTTCGTGGCCGGTTCGGTCGAAGGTGACGAACTCGAGCGCATGGCCGACCAGCTCCTCGCCAATGCCCTCGTGCAGCGCGTCCGTGTGACTCGCGGCATGGCGGCCGCCGAGACGGTCTCTTGGGGCTTCGTTCCGGAAGTTCGGCCGCCGGCCGAGGCCTACCAGGTCGTCGAGCTGCCGGATTCTGACGACGACCTGGTCGCCATCAGCCGGAAGGGCCTGCTCTCGTTGACCCGTGACGAAATGCGCGCCATCCGGGGCTACTTCGCCGATCCGACGGTGCAGGAGGGGCGGATCCGCCTGGGGCTGCCGGCCTGGCCGACCGATGTCGAGCTCGAGGCGATCGCCCAGACCTGGTCCGAGCACTGCAAGCACAAGATCTTCAACGACCGGATCCGCTATCGGGAGGGCGATCGCGAGGAGCTGATCGAAGGCCTCTTCAAGACCTACATCCGCGGATCGACCGAGCGCGTCGCGACCGAGCGCGACTGGCTCGTCTCGGTGTTCACCGACAACGCCGGGGTGATCAAGTGGAACGCCACTCACCACCTGGTCTTCAAGGCCGAGACCCACAACGCCCCGTCGGCCCTGGAGCCCTACGGCGGCGCTTTGACGGGCATCGTCGGTGTCAACCGGGATCCGGCCGGGACGGGCCTCGGCGCCCATCTGCTCTTCAATACGGACGTGTTCTGCTTCGCTGACCCAGCTTGGAGCAAGCCGTTGCCTCCTGGCGTGCTTCACCCGGCGCGGATCTTCGCCGGGGTACGGCGCGGGGTGGAAGACGGCGGCAACCAGTCCGGAATCCCGACGGTGAACGGAGCCCTCTTCTTCGACGATCGCTACCTGGGGCGCCCGCTCGTGTTCTGCGGGACGGGCGCCCTCATGCCCGTCGAAACGGCCGGCCGACCGGGCCACGACAAGGAGGTGCTGCCCAGCGACCTCATCGTCATGGCCGGTGGGCGGGTCGGCAAGGACGGCATCCACGGCGCAACCTTCTCTAGCGCGGCCACCGGAGCCGAAGCCCCGGTCGGCGTGGTCCAGATCGGGGATCCGATCACCCAGAAGCAACTGCTCGATATGCTCGCCGAGGCCCGTAGCCTGGGCCTTTACCGGGCCATCACGGACAACGGCGCGGGCGGGCTTTCGAGCTCGGTCGGGGAAATGGCCGAACTCGCGGGGGGCGCCCGCCTCGACCTCGATCGGGTCCCGCTCAAGTACCCGGGGCTGGCGCCCTGGGAGGTGCTCGTCAGCGAATCCCAAGAGCGCATGACCCTTGCAGTCGATCTCCGGGACTGGCCGGCCCTTCAGGACCTCGCCGAGCGGCGCGGGGTCGAGGTGTCCGCGATCGGGGAGTTCACGGCGGGCCCGCGTCTCGAAGCGAGCTGGCACGGCCAGCCCGTCATGGCCCTCGACATGGCCTTCCTGCACGGCGGCCTGCCGAAGCGCACGCTGGAAGCCGAGTGGACTCCCCGTCCGCCGGCCGGGCTGATGCCCCCGATGCCAGCCGATCTGACCGCCGAGCTGAAGCGCCTGCTGGGCTCGCTCAACATCTGTTCGCGCGAATCCGTCATCCGGCAGTACGACCACGAGGTGCAGGGCGGGTCGGTCGTGAAGCCGCTAGTCGGCATCGCGAACGACGGCCCGTCGGATGCGGCCGTCGTGCGACCCCTGCTCGATTCGGACGAGGGGGTCGCGGTGAGCTGCGCGATCAATCCCCACTACGGGGATCACGACGCCTACGCCATGGCGACCCTCATGGTCGACGAGGCGCTGCGCAACGCGGTCGCCGTCGGCGCGGATCCGGACCACACGGCCATGCTGGACAACTTCTGCTGGCCCGATCCGGTGTTCGACCCGCTCAAGAATCCGGACGGCCGGTTCAAGCTGTCCCAGCTGGTACGGGCCAATCGGGGCTTGTACGACGCGACCATCGCCTACGGAACCCCCCTCATCTCCGGCAAGGACTCGGTCAAGAACGACTACCACGGCCCGGACGGCAAGATCTCGGTGCCGCCGACCCTGTTGGTGTCGGCGATCGCCAAGCACCCCGACATCCGCAAGGCCGTCACCATGGACGTGAAAGCCCCCGGAGACCTCGTGTACCTCCTGGGCGAGACCCGAGCCGAGCTTGGCGGGTCACAGTACGCGCGCCAGCTGGGGTGGGAGGGCGGCACCGTGCCCGCGGTCGAGTTCGACTCGGCGCGGAAGCGGTATCGCTCGGTGTTCCGGGCGATCGCGGCTGAGTGGATTACAGCCTGCCACGACTGCTCAGAGGGAGGCCTCGCCGTGGCCCTCGCGGAAATGGCCTTCGCAGGCGGATTCGGACTGTCCATCCGGCTCGACGATCGTGCTGGCCTCCGGGCCGACGAGCTCCTATTCTCGGAATCGGCCAGCCGCTTGATCGTGACGGTGCCACCCGACTGCCGAAGCGACTTCGAGGCTCTCTTCACGGGACAACCATGCGCCAGCATCGGGATGGTCCTCGAGGCGCCCCGCTTGGTCGTCGAACTCGAGGGGCGCCCGGTCGTCCAGGCGGTGCTCGAGGACCTGAAAGCGGCATGGCAAGGAGGGTTGTCGGCATGAGCGAACGTCGCGTCAAGGCCCTGGTGCTCACAGGCTACGGGATCAACTGTGAGCGGGAGATGGCCCGCGGCTTCGAGCTGGCCGGGGCGGAACCCGTGATCGCCCACCTCGCCGACGTGCTCGACGGGCGGGTCGCTCTGATCGACCATCACATCCTGGCCTTTCCGGGCGGCTTCTCGTTCGGGGATCACCTGGGATCCGGCCGGGCGCTTGCCAATCGGCTGCGGACCGGGGCCTTCTGGGATGACCTGCGGGCCTTCGTGGCCGCCGGTCGCTACGTGTGGGGCGTCTGCAACGGGTATCAGGCGATGGTCAAGCTGGGCCTGCTGCCGGCCTTGCAGGGCCTTGGGGTCCAGGAGGTGAGCCTCGCCGCCAACGATTCCGGTCGATTCGAAGATCGCTGGGTGTCGTTGAAGGTGACCGCCTCGTCTCCATGCGTCTATACGGCTGGGCTGGAGCGCCTTTACCTGCCTTCCCGTCACGGAGAGGGACGCTGGGTGGGGCGGCCCGAGGTGGCGAACCGCCTGATCGACGAGGGGTTCGTGCCGGTGCAGTACGCCATCGATGACGGAATGGCCACGGAGGCCTATCCGGCCAATCCGAACGGCTCTCCGCTCGGTATCGCCGGGATGTGCGACGCGTCGGGGAGGATCTTCGGTCTGATGCCCCATCCCGAGGCCTTCCTCGACTTCACCAACCATCCGCGGTGGACCCGCCTCAAGCTGGACTTGAAGCGACAGGGGCGCCCCGTGCCCACCGAAGGCCAAGGAGTCCGGTTGTTCCGGAACGTCGTCGACCATGCGGCCGCCCATCTGCTCGGGGAGCCTGCCCTGGCAGAGTCATAGGGGAACACAAACAGGATCGTTAGAAAAATATTGACAGTCACTATCAAAATAGAGATACTCCGAATTGGAGTTACCTCTAGAAAGGATGGTGCTGTCATGACGAAGCGCATGGACCCGAAGTGGTGGGCTCTCGGCGCGCTGGTGATCGGGATCCTGGCCGTGGGCCTGGACGCCACGATCATCAACATCGCGCTGCCGACCCTGGCCTCTCAGCTCCACGCCTCCACCGGCCAGTTGCAGTGGATCGCAGACGCCTACAACCTGGTGTTCGCGGCCATGCTGCTTCCGGCGGGCCTCCTGGGCGATCGCTACGGCCGCAAGCGGATGCTCATGATCGCCCTCGTGTTGTTCGGCCTCGCGTCGGCCGCTTGCGCCTTCGCCCCCACGGCCGAATGGCTGATCGCGGCCCGAGCCCTGCTCGGGATCGGCGGTGCCTTCCTCATCCCGCTGTCGATGGCCGTCCTCCCGATCCTGTTCACCGAAGAAGAGCGCCCCAAGGCCATGTCGGCCTGGCTCGTGGCCAACGCCGTCAGCTTCCCGATCGGGCCCATCTTCGGGGGCTGGTTGCTCAGCCACTTCTGGTGGGGGGCGGCCTTCCTGATCAACGTCCCGGTGGTCCTCCTGGCCCTCTTGGCCGTGGGCGGTCTCTTGCCCGAAACCCGCAACCCCGAGCAGCCGAGTCTCGATTGGCCGGGCATCGTGATGTCCAGCCTCGGCCTGGCCGGAGTGATCGACGGCCTCATCGAGGCCGGAGACAAAGGGTGGGGCGATCCCTTGACTCTGGGTCCCCTGGTGGTCGGTAGCACGGGGCTTGCGGCCTTCGTGGCCTGGCAGCGCCATCTGACGGCGCGCCCCGGTGGTCAGTCCCTGGTCGACCTCTCCCTCTTCCGCTCGGCGAGCTTCACGTGGGGCACCCTGCTCAGCACCATCTCCCAGTTCGCCATGTTCGGCGTCCTGTTCACGTTGCCTCAATTCTTCCAGGCCGTCGGAGGGGCGGATTCCATGGGCGCTGGCCTGCGAATCCTGCCGATCATCGGGGGATTGGTCGTGGGGGCCAAGGTGGCCGAGCGGCTTGGCACGCGGGTCGGGGCGAAGGCCACGGTAGCGCTCGGGTACACGGTCCTGGCCGCTGGCCTGTTCGTGGGGGCGACCACTGGCCTCGGCAGCGGGGAGGCGTTCACCCTGTCCTGGATCGCCGTGATCGGTGTCGGGCTGGGCTTCGCCATGCCGAGCACCATGAACGCGGCCCTGAGCGCGCTCTCGCCCGAGCGCAGCGGAGTCGGGTCCGGCCTCAATCAGGCCTTGCGCCAGGTGGGAGGAGCGGTCGGAGTCGCGGTCCTGGGCACCGTCATGGGGTCCGTTTACCGGGACCACCTGGATCTCACGGGCCTTCCCGCCCCGGCAGCCGAGATCGTCCGCAAGAGCGTGTTCGGGGGCGTGGCGATCGCCCAGCGCCTCCACGCCGCTCCGCTCCTGGCTTCCGTGCGTGGGGCCTTCGTGCACGGGATGGATGCTATGCTGGGCGTGTGCGGTGGCCTCATGGTGGTCGGGATCGCGCTGGCGATCGCCTTCCTGCCAGGTCGTGCGAGCACCGCGACCGCTCAGGGGAAACGAGGACTAGCGGAACATGCCGTCATCGGCTGATCGACCAGCCACCGGTCTACGAGAGCGCAAGAAGGAGAAGACGCGTGCCGCGATCCAGCAGCACGCGCTTCGCCTGTTCCGGGACCAGGGCTACGAGGCGACGACCGTCGAACAGATCGCGGCCGCCGCGGAGGTCTCGCCCAGCACCTTCTTCCGGTACTTCCCGACCAAAGAAGAGGTCGTGATGCTGGACGTGTACGACCCGCTGCTGCTCGAGGCCCTTCGCTCCCTGCCCAAGGAGTTGGGCGTGATCCCGGCGATGCGGGTGACCTTGCGGCAGATCTTCGGACGGCTGAACCCCGAACAGGTCGAGCTCGAACGCGAACGGCAGCACCTCATCTTCTCGACGCCCGAGCTGCGGGCACGGCTGCTGGACGAGTTCACCCGCACGGCGGAGTTCTTCGTGGCCATGATCGCCGAGCGGATGGGCCGCCCCGCCTCGGACCTATCCGTCCGGGTGATGGCGGGCGCCCTCATCGGCGTGGCGATCATGACCATGTGGGAACTGAGCCGGGATCCGAACGCGAGCTTTCTGGAGACGTTCGACGCCGGTCTGGCCCAGCTCGAATCAGGCCTGGCCTAGGGAATTCCCCGGACCTCAGCCGTCGGCTCGGGTTCATGGGCCACCTCGAGGGGCAGGGTGAACCAGAAGGTGCAGCCCTTTCCCGGCTGGCTGGTCACGCCCACCGCCCCCCCGTGAGCCTCCACGATCGACTTGTTGATGCTGAGGCCGAGTCCCGTCCCCCCTCGCTTGGCGGCGTCCCCGAGCTGGGCGAAGCGCTGGAATAGCTTGGGGAGGTCCTCACGGGCGATGCCCACTCCGGTGTCAGAGATTTCGCACCGGATCACCGGGCCCTCGACCCGGCAGCCGACCTCGATCCGCCCCCCGGCGGGCGTGAACTTGAGGGCGTTCTGGATGAAGTTGAACAACACCCGCTCGATGCGGTCGCGATCGAGCTCCACCACCACGGGGGAAACGGAACTGGTGACCTCGAGAGAGAGCCCAGCCTGCTCGGCCTGAGGCCGGAAGCTATCGACCACGCCCTGGAGCAGGTCCCCGAGGTTCGTCGGCGAACGCTTGAGTTGGAAGGTCCCCGCCTCGATCCGGGCGAAGTCTAGCAAGTCGTCGACCAGGTGCTCCAGGCGGCGACTACTTTTCACGAGCTCCGCGACGTACATCCGCTGCTTGGGAGTCAGCTCTCCGCCGACGTCCTCCTCCAGAAACTCCAGGAACCCCTTCATGATGGTCAATGGGGTCCGCAGGTCGTGCGAAACGGCGTTCACGAACTGGCTCTTGAGCTGGTCGACTTCCTTGATGCGCTTCAACTCGACGGTCCGGATCGCGAGCTGTTCTTCGGCCCGCTTGAGCTCGGTCACGTCCGTGACGTAGCCCTCGATGGCCAGGACCTCACCGTTGCGCCCGTATACCCCGCGCCCGGTATCCAGGACCCATCTCAGCTCCCCGTTCATGGTCTTGAGCCGATAGCGAACCGAAAAGGAGTTGCGGGACTCGACGGCCTGACGGATCTGCTCCGCGACCCTTTCCCGATCGTCGGGATGAAGGAGAAAAGCAAATTCCAAGGCATGATCCCCCACCGAGGATTCCGCCGGAAAGCCCGTCAGGCGGGCGATGCCCTCACTCACGAACTCTAGGGGGCGTACGTGGCCCGGGCGGCACCGGTAGACCATGCCGGGCAGGTTGTTCATCAGGGTCGCGAGAAAGCGCTGACTCTCGTGGAGCTCGTCAAGGCGCCGCTGCAGCAGGGGGTAGTAGCTCCTGGGGATGGCGGTGCCGCCCAGACCCAGGAACCGCTCGCGCAACGCCTTCCAGTCAGGCGTCGGCTCAGAAGGCACGCTCATACAGTTCCTCGATCTCGGCCAGGGTCGGTACCCGAGGTGTAGTGGCCAGGCAGGCGTCATGATAGGCGTTGCGGGCCAGGGTCGGGAGGTCCTCCCGCAGGACACCGACCTGGCGGAGGGTCCGGGAGATGCCCAGGCTGGACCTGAGGCGCTCCAGCTCCTCCGTAAGGGCCGAGAGGACGCCGGGGCGATCGGCCGGGCGTACCGTGAGGCCCATCGCGGCGGCGATGGCCGTGTAGCGTTCCGGGACGGTCTCGAAGTTGAAGCGGACGCCGACCGGCAGGACCAGGGCCATGCACAGCCCGTGCGGCCGATCGAGCCACCCGCCCAGGGCATGGGCCATCGCGTGGCTGATGCCCAGGCCGGCGTTCGAGAAGGCCAATCCCGCGTTCAGGCTGCCGAGCATGACCTGCCGGCGCCACTCGAGGTTCGCGGGCTCCGCGATGCTGCGCATGAGGAAGGCGCTGATCAATCGAATGGCCTCGAGGGCGAACAGGTCCGTGATGGGAGAGCTGGCGTTGGAGACGTAGGCCTCGATCGCGTGCGAGAGGGCGTCGAAGCCGGTATGGGCCGCCAGTTCGGACGGCATGGTCGTGAGGGTCTCGGGGTCGATCAGGGACACGTCCGGCACCATGGTCTTGCTGACGCTGACGATCGTGATCTTGTTGTGGTGTCGAAGGTCCGTGATGATGCAGAACTGCGAGATGTCGGCCGAGGTCCCCCCGGTGGTGGGGACGCAGATCAGGGGAGGGCTCGGGGCGGCGATTGCCTCCACCCCGGCGTAGTCCAGGATGTCCCCGCCGTTGGCCGAGACGATGCCGATGCCCTTGGCGCAGTCGATCGGACTGCCCCCACCGACGGCCAGCAGCAGGTTGCACGCCTCCTGCGCGTACACCCGCGCCCCTTGCATGACCTCTTCCGAGCGCGGGTTCGGGCTCACGTCCAGGTAGAGGCTGTGGGGAATCCCCAGCGTTTCGAGTCCGTCGAGAATCTCGCCCGTCCAACCGGCGGCGTTCACTCCGGGATCGGACACGACCATGGCCTTCAGCGCCCCGAGGTTGCGGGCATAGCGTCCGGCGAGCCGCCGGGCCTTGCGGCCGAAGACGAACTCCGGGGTGACGAATTTGCGGAGGTCTTGGGCCGATGAGAGGGGCATGGACCCTCCTCCCCGTGGGCGAACCGCCTCCCCTCACGATACACCCTCTCGGAGGGATCTTGCTTGAGGGGCATTGACATGGGGAGGTAGGAGTTTGCGTCGCCCGGGTACGAAACCTAACATACGGTAGCCGGGTATCCGGCCATCGGATGAGGCGGGATTCGTCGCTCTGGGGGTGGACATGGGCGTGTATCGGCTCTTGGCGGCGCTGGTGGCCGGGACCCTGGTGACAGGCTGTTCCACCCTGACGGGTTTGGGCGGTCTGGGGCTTCCGGGGGTGTCCGCGCCCGGCGCGGCCCTGCGGCAGCAGTCCAATGCGGTCCTGCGGCAAAGGCCCCCTGAATGGTTGTTCGGGGAACTGGCCCGCATGCGCGCGGTCTCCCTGTCGGTCTACAACACCAACCGCGGGGTAGCCCCCATCATCAGCAACAACGCCTCGAACGCCAGCAAGCGGATTCTGGAGCTGGATTCCGACGCGACCAGCGGGAGCGTTGGCGGGGCCGGGCAGGATGAGGTCGATAGCCGCCAAAATTCCGACGGCTCTACCGATGAAACCCTTCGAAATGCCGGCGGCCAGATTGACGAGGATCTTCACCTGGGGATCGCCCTGCACCAGACGGACACGGCGGGAGACGACAACTCGAGCCTCGACCTCGACGTCAAGGCCGACGTCTCTGGCCGAACCGGCCACTACTCGCTCAAACGCACCGCGGACGCCAGCGGATCGGTGCTCGGCGGCGAGATCGACTTTCGCGACGACGGCCAGCGGACGGAGAAGACGACCTTCCAGAAGAACGGGGCCACCGGCCATTTGCAGGTCACCGTCGCGGAGCAGGACGGATCCCGGGGTGACCTCGACGAGTCGGATGACGGACAAGGCGACGTCCAGGTCGCCGGGAACCTGACCGGCCCGGACGGGTCGAGCGAACGGGTCGCCGTGACGCTGAACAAGGATGGCACCGCCCGGGCCACGGCCAGCGACGCCTCACTCAAGACGACGATGACCTTTCGCGGCGACGGGACCGGGCAGGGAGAGGTGCGGGACGCCTCCGGCACCAAGATTGGCGATGTGGCGTTCGGTCGGGACCAGCACGGGACCCTCACGCTGGTGGACGGAACGAAGGTCAACCTGCTCGTGAAATGATCCCCGGATGCTCCTTTCCGTTCCGCCGCGAGGGTTGCTAAGATCCGCCCCGGAGCGGCCCGGGAGGAGGGGTGTCATGAAGACTCGGGTGATTCCGGTCGACCAGTGGCTGAGTTACCTCAACGACATCAGTGTGCTCAAGCGGCGTGCCCTGGTTCGACTGGAGCTGGAGAGCGACGTGGAGGGCCATCGGGTGATCGCGGCAGAGAGCCCCCTGCTCGGGATCAGTCCCGAGATGAAGGGCAGCGCCGCCTGCGCAGTCGACATCGAGGTGGGCCGTCAGAGGGCCTTATCGGCCGATCGCCTGACCCACTCGGTGATCTGCACCTCCAAGCTCGCCGTCGAAGAGGACGACGCCGGCAACCCCAAGGAAATCGACATCTGCGGCCAGGACCCCTACACGGCGGCCAAGGTCACGACCGTCCTGCGGTTCCTCTAGAAACCAAGGATGCGCTTGGCTTCGGACAGGGTCTTGAAGGGGCGATCGCCTAAATCCGGGTTCAGGTCCGGATGGAACAGCTTGGAGAGTGTCCGGTAGGCCTTCTGGGCCTCTTCGAGGCTGGCGTCCGGCGGGAGGTGCAGCACGCCGCGGGCCCAGGCTCGATCGTCCGGGCGGATGCCGTAGGCCTCGGCGAGCTTGGGATCGCCGCCCGCTTCGGTCCAGCCCTTGCGGAAGCCGGTCTTGTAGCCCTCGAAGTACCCCTCTTCCTTACCTTCGGCGAGCCCGTCGTGCCAGGCGGTGTTGACCTGCTCTTGGCAGCGGCGGCGCTCTTCACGGCGGGCATAGTCGAGCAACTGGCGGGTCTGTTCGTCCATGAACCCACGATAGCCAGGCCCGCCGCCGGAGTCAAACCGAACGCTCGTCAGGGTTTCTTCTTGAGCCAGCCCTCGAGGTCGAGAACGACCGGCTGGCGGGTGCGGCGGGTGTGGTCCAGGAAGGCCTCCTTGATGCCGTTCTCGACCAACTCCTCGGTCAGCTCTTCGACCCCCTCCTTCCCCTCCAGGAACAGGACCTTGAACTCGGGCTTGCCAGCGTCGTGGCGGTACTTGTCGGCTTTGTCCTCGCTCGTGAAGTAGAGGGCGACCGGGACGCCTTCCTTGTCCTGGGCAATCATGTAGCTTTGCTCGTCGGGGGTCAGGAGGGTGTAGACGCCCTTGCTCACGTCGAAGCCCTGGGGTTTGGGAGTGCTGGCCATCGTTGCCTCCTCGAATCATGGAGCCGGTCGCTCCAGTTAAGCATCCGAGCGTTCCCGAACGGTTGGCCGACATGGCTAACCAGGTTCGTCGCGCAGGTCGGGACCAGGCCGCGCTTGCCGATCGCCGCGCGGGAGGTAGGCTCCGAACCACGGGGCATGCCCCGGGAGGTGGCGATGGCGGCCGGGACCCTAGAGACCCTCCTGCACGCTCCCCTCTTCTCGGAGGAGCTTGGCATCTCGTTGGCCCGCGGGACCGACGACCAGCTCTTCCGCTGGTTCCTCGCGAGCCTGCTGTTCGGTGCCCGTATGCTGGGGGCGATCGCGGCCAGGACCTACTGCGCCTTCGAGCGCCATGGCCTCACGTCGCCGCAGGCCATCCGGCGCGCGGGGTTCGACGTCTTGGTCGACCCGGTCATGCGCGAGGGCGGCTATCGGCGCTACGACCAGGTGAAGTCGTCCCAGATCCTGAAGGATTGCACCGAGCTCCTGGAAGAGTACGGCGGCAGCCTGCGGCGGGTCCATGCGCTCGCGCGCGACCCCGGGGACCTCGAGGCGCGGTTGGACGCCTTCTACGGCGTCGGTCCGGTGACGGTCAACATCTTCCTGCGGGAGCTCCGCCCCTGGTGGGCCAAGGCCGATCCGGCCCCGCTCCCGACCGTCCTCGACGAGGCCTCCCGCCTGGCCCTTCCCCTGGAGCACTTTCCGCGCAAGAGCCTCGAGTTCGCGCGACTCGAATCCGGCCTGCTCCACCTCCGGCTCAACCGGGCCCGCAAACACCCCTCGAAGGGACCGGGCCCAGTGCTCTGGGCCCCATCGGAGCCCAACGAATTAAAAAGTTCTCATCTGGAAACCCGCATGGCTCCGTAGTTTCTACGGGCACCCGTAGAAACTACGGATGGACGATGAGACTCTTCTAACCTTAAGCTGAGGCACCGTCAGTCCTTGCCGTACAAAAGGGATCGGAATGCCAGAGTCCTCGCCGCTTCCACGTTTCAGCCGCCCATGAGACACGCCAACCACGCCCCGTTGGGCCCCTCCTTCCTTCGCCTCCTCACGACCCTCGCCGTCGGATCCTGGATCGTGGCCGGTACGACCGGCTGCTCGGGCAGTTCCGAGGCCAAGGGCCGTGGTGCCGAACTGTATGCCAACTGCATCCAGTGCCACCAGGCCAACGGCGCGGGCAGCGCCCTCGCCCAGGCTCCCGAGATTGCCGGGGTCGACGCCGCCTACGTCGAGGCGACCCTCACCAAGTTCCGCACCGGCGTCCGCGGGGCCCATCCGGACGACGTCGAGGGCCTCAAGATGCGGGCCCTCGCGAAGACCCTCGATTCGGACCAGGACGTCAAGCTCGTCTCGGCCTACGTCGCGAGCCTGCCGGCCGTCGCCCACGCCGCGACCCTGGGCGGCAACGCCGAGCACGGCCGTACCCTGTTCACGGCCTGTATCGGCTGCCACGGGGACCACGGCCAGGGCAACCCGGCGCTCAACGCCCCGCGCCTCGCAGGCCGGGACGACTGGTACCTGGTCCGATCCCTCGAGAAGTTCCGCGCGGGCGTCCGTGGCGCCGACCCCCGGGATGCCGGCGGGGCGATGATGCGCCCCATGGCCGCCTCCCTTCCCGATGAACAGGCCCTCAAGGACGTGGCCGCCTACGTCGCGACCCTGAGGTAGGAGAACCGATGCACGAACCTTCCCAGGGCGCCAACGCCCAAACCGTCGCCCGCAGCGTCTACCTGGCCGCCATCGGCGGGGCGATCGTCGTCATGCTGGTGGTCGCCTTTTTCATTCTCACGGGCGGTATCGACCGCTGGATCGAAAAGCTGATCCCGGCCGCCTCGAGCTTCGCCCACGACGTCGACGGCGTCATCCTGCTCGTCGCGGGGATCGTGGGCTTCTGGTTCTTCGCGTCCCTGTTCACCTTCTTCTGGCTCCTCTGGCGCTTCCGGCACCACCCGGGCAACCCCAAGGCCGAGTACCTGTCCACCCACGAACACATGCTGCACCAGTGGGTCTCCTGGCCCCACGTCCTGATCATCGTCTGCGACCTGATCATCATCGCCTCGGCCGTGCGGGTCTGGTACATCGTCAAGCAGACCATGCCCCCGGCCGACGCGACCGTGAAGGTCACGGCGCAGCAGTGGGCCTGGACCTTCGTCCAACCGGGCGCCAGCGGCCAGCTTGGCACCCCGGACGACGTCAAGACGACCGACGAGCTGCACGTCGAGGTGAACAAGACCTACCACTTCGACCTCGAAGCCAAGGACGTGGTCCACAGCTTCTTCATCCCGTCCTTCCGCCTCAAGCAGGACGCCGTGCCCGGACGCGTGATCCAGGGCTGGTTCAAGCCCACGGCGACCGGCAGCTATGACATCCTGTGCGCGCAGATGTGCGGCGTCGGCCATGGCCTGATGGGCGCCCGCGTGATCGTCGAGACCCCGGCCGAGCATGCCGCCTTCCTGGCGGCCCATCGCGCGCCGAACCCAGCAACCCCGGTCGCCCGGACGGCGGCGGCCCAGTAGGAGACAGAGATGGCGTCCATCACGGCTTCCCACGGAGACCCCCACGCGGTCGATCACCACCACGAAGAGACCAACTGGTTCCTGAAGTACTGCTGGTCCACCGACCACAAGATCATCGGCCTGCAGTACATGTTCACCGGCATGGCGATGGCGCTCATGGGCGCCTTCTTCATCTACGTCGTGCGCATGCAGATCGCCTTCCCCGGTCACCCCGTGCCGGGCTTCGGCATCGTCTCGCCGGCGGCCTACAACGCGGCGGCCACCCTGCACGGCTCGATCATGATCTTCTGGGTGGCCATGCCGCTCATCATCGCGGCCTTCGGGAACTACATCATCCCCCTGATGGTCGGGGCGGACGACATGGTCTTCCCCAAGCTCAACCGCCTCTCCTACCAGCTGTTCCTGCTCTCGGCCCTCATCCTGATCGCCTCCTTCTTCGTGCCGGGCGGCGGCTTCGGCGGGGCATGGACCTCGTATCCGCCCTTATCGGCCTCGGGGGCCTTCAACCTGACGCCCATGGGCTCGACCATGTGGCTCTTGGCGGTCGCCATCGAGTTCGTGGCCTTCCTGGTGGGCGGGATCAACTTCATCGTGACGGCCATGAACGCCCGGGCCCGGGGCATGTCCTTCACCGACGTGCCCATCGTCGTCTGGATGATCGTGCTTTCGAGCATCCTGTTCATGATGTCGGTCGGGCCCCTGGTCGCGGGCGCCGTCATGCTCCTGATGGACCAGAATTTCGGCACCCACTTCTTCGACCCGAAGCACGGCGGGGACCCGGTGCTGTGGCAGCACCTGTTCTGGTTCTTCGGCCACCCCGAGGTCTACGTCGTGCTCCTGCCCCCGATGGGCATCGTCGCCGAGATCATCCCGGTCTTTTCACGCAAGAAGCTGTTCGGCTACCGGACCATCATCTACACGGCGATCGCGACCGGCGTCCTCAGCTTCTTCGTGTGGGCCCACCACCAGTTCGTCGCCGGGATCGACCCGCGCATGGCCAACGTCTTCTCGGCGACGACCGTGCTCATCTCGATCCCGCTCGCCGAGATGTGCTTCGCCTACATCGCGACCCTCTACGGCAGCTCGATCCGCTTCGCGGTCCCCATGCTGTGGGCCCTCGCCTTCGTGGGCGAGTTCCTGATCGGCGGTTCCACCGGCATCTTCCTGGGCGCGAGCGGGGCGGACATCCACCTGCACGATACCTACTTCGTGATCGCCCACTTCCACTACACCTTCTTCCCGATCGCCATCATCGGGACGTTCGCGGGCCTCACCTACTGGTTCCCCAAGATGTTCGGACGCCACCTCAACGAGTTCTGGGGCAAGGTTCACTTCTGGGGCACGATCATCCCCTTCAACTTCATCTTCATCCCGATGTTCATCAACGGCCTGGCGGGCGACCCGCGCCGGTACTACAGCTACGAGCACTTCCCGCAGCTGGCGACGCCGGGGTTGCAAGCCCTGCGCATGACCTCGACCATCGCGACCGTCGTCATGCTGGGCTTCCAGGTGGTCTTCCTGGTCAACTTCGTCGTGAGCCTCACCCGGGGCCGCAAGGCGGAGGCGAACCCCTACCAGGCCAACACCCTCGAGTGGGCGGCCGCTTCGCCGCCTCCCCACGGCAACTTCCCGGTGCTGCCGACCGTTTATCGCGCTCCCTACGAGTACAACCACCCCGATCGGGAAGTCGATTACTGGCCGCAGAACGAGGAACCCAAGGAGGCCATTGCCGTGGTCAGCCAGGCCGCGAGTGAGGAGGCGACCCGATGAAGGTTCAAGCGACGTCGCGCACGGCCGCAGGGCTGCCCACGGGCAAGCTCGCCGTCTGGTGGGTGATCGCCTCGGAAGTGCCCATCTTCGGCGGACTGCTCGCCTCGTACCTCATGAACCGGGTCGCGAACCCGGGGTGGTCCGAGGGGCTCGAGCACCTCAACCTGTGGATCGGCGCCTTCAACACGCTGGTGCTCATCTCCTCGAGCCTCGTCGTCATGCTGGCCCACGCGGCCGCGGCGCGGGGCGACGGCCAGAAGGCCGCGGCCCGGTTGCGCCTGACCGCCGCGGGCGGCGCCCTCTTCCTCTGCATCAAGGCCTACGAGTGGTCGGTCAAGATCCGCGCGGGCCACGTGCCCTCGGCCGGCGGCCTGTGGCAGTACTACTTCAGCGCGACCGGTCTGCACGCCGCCCACATCCTGGTCGGCATCACGATCCTGCTCATCGTCGCGGCCGGTGCCGCCAAGGGCAAGGAGCTGCAACGGGTCGAGCTGATCGGCCTCTACTGGCACTTCGTCGACGTGGTCTGGGTCGCCCTCTTCCACCTGTTCTACATCGTGAGGTAGCGCCATGAGCGAGCACGTCGTCGACCCGGGCCAATACATCAAGACCTGGCTCATCCTGGTTCTCTTGCCCCTGTTCAGCATCGGGGCCTTCCTGACGGGGTCCCGGCCCCTGGCGATCGCCGTTTCGGTCGTGATCGTCCTGATCAGCACCGTGGTCGCCATGACCCGCTTCATGGAGATCGACCGGCTGCCGTCCTTCATCTCCTACATCTTCGTGACGGCCGTGGTGTTCGTGGGGCTCTTCTTCTTCATGGTGGCCCCGGACGTCATGAAGCACGACGGCCAGCACTGGTTCAAGCCGGCTGTGCAGACCGACCAGGAAGCCGCCCCGGCCGCGGGTCACCGGTAGGCGGCCCATGTCGACCGAACGCATGGTCCTACATCGGCCGGAAACCAGGGTTCCGCACGGAGTCATCGGTATCCTGCTGTTCATCATCACCGAGCTCATGTTCTTCACGGGGCTCGTGAGCGCCTACCTAATCTCGGCGACCTCCAACCCCGGGGTCTGGCCACCCGCTAATCAGCCCCGCCTGCCCGGGCCGATCACCGGCGTGAACACGCTCGTCCTCCTGGCGAGCGGCGTGCTGGTTTTCCTGGCCGGGCGCGCATGGGACCAGAACCGGGAACGGACCCGTGAGCTTCTGCTCGCCGCGTTCCTGCTCGGCGGGTCGTTCGTCGGGGTGCAGGGGGCCGAGTGGGCCGCCCTGATCCGCCAGGGGCTCACCCTTACCTTCAGCGTGCACGGGTCGTACTTCTTCCTGATCGTCGGCTCGCACGCGGTGCACGCGATCGGGGCGCTGGCCGCGCTCTTCTGGGCGTACCGGCAGCAGGTCAAGGGCGCGTTGACCCAGGGGGGGCTCTGGACCGTCCAGCTCTTCTGGTTCTTCGTCGTGGGGGTGTGGCCCGTCCTCTACTACCTGGTGTACTTGAAATGACGTGGCAGGTGGCCCTAGCCTGCGCCGTGTGCGCCGTGACCCCGGACCGGAGCCGGGACGCCTACGAGTACACGACGGCCCTCCTGGGGGCCGTGCCGCTGGCCAGCGTGGGTGGTATCGTCTGGTGGCTCAAGAAGCAGTACCTGGAATGAGCGTCGTTCAGGTTTCGCGTCGGACGGACGCCTGGGCGATCGCCGGCGCCTACTACCAGCTCACCAAGCCGACGGTCGTCATGCTCATGCTGGTGACGGGCCTGCCCGCCATCCTCATGGCCGGACACGGCGCGGTTTCGCTCGTCACGCTGATCGTGGCCCTGGTGGGCACGGCGCTCGCCGCCGGGTCGGCGGCCGCCCTCAATCACTACTGGGACCGGGACATCGACTCGGTCATGGAGCGTACCAGCCGCCGCCCCTTGCCGTCGGGGGCGGTGCGTCCGAATCAGGTGCTGTTCTTCGGGCTCGTGCTCGGAGTCGTTTCGGTCGGTATGCTTGCCTGGTGGACCACCTGGCTCGCGGCGGCGATCGCTCTCGGAAGCATCCTGTTCTACGTCGTCGTCTACACGATGTGGCTCAAGCGCGTGACGCCCCAGAACATCGTGATCGGGGGAGCCGCCGGGGCCTCGGCCCCGCTCATCGGTTGGGCGGCCGTGACCGGAACCGTGGGCCTGCCGGCCTTGCTGATGGGCCTCGTCATCTTTCTCTGGACGCCCCCCCACTTCTGGGCCCTGGCCCTCTACCGCCGCGAGGACTACGCCCGGGCGGCCGTCCCCATGATGCCGGTGGTGGCGGGCGAGGATTCGACCCGGCTCCAGATGCTGGTCTACACCCTGCTCCTGGTACCGACCACCCTAGCGCTGGTGGCGATCCGGGCGAGCGGGCTCATCTACCTGCTCGCCGCCCTGCCGCTTGGGGCGCGCTTCGGGTGGGACGCGGCGCGCCTGAAGGCGACCAAGAGCGACGCCCGGGCCAAGCGACTGTTCCTGTACTCGATCGTGTACCTCTTGATCCTGTTCGTCTTCCTGTTCCTCGACGTGGTGGCCCGCATCGCCTGGCCGACCGTGCTCGGAGGCTGGCTGTAGGGAGCACGGGCCGACAGATCTCCTGATCTGCGCTACGATCCTCCCCATGCCATGGCCGTTCCGGCTGTTCCGCCGACCCGATCCCCCTGTCCCGATGGCCGCGACACCTCCTGTCGCTGCACCGGCCGCCGTTCCGATCTCGTTCGACGGGGTGCTCACCGAGGTCCTCGACCGGAACGAGGCCTTCAACCCGCTCGCCCACGCCCTCGCGATCGCCCGGGAAAAGGTCGGTGCGGCCACCAACATGGGGGTCAGCGGGGACGACCGCGACCTGTTTCACCTGATCGACGACCTCTCCACCAGCGTCGTCGCGACCTATCCCGAGAGCCTCTGCTACGCCGGATGCGGTCGCTGTTGCCACTATCCCACGGCATTCTTCGACATCTTCCCTCAGGAGTGGACCCTCATTCGGGAACACCTAGAGCAGCACTGGGCCCCCGCCCGCCGCGAAGCCCTGGTGGCTCTCTTCTGGAAGAGCCACGGGCCTTACCTCTGGCTGATCCGCGCCTTCGAGTGGTTGATGGGGCTGGCCATCCCGCTCTTTCCGACCCACAAGGCCCTGCCCTTGCAGTGCCCGTTCCTGGAAGACGATCGGTGCTCGATCTACCGGGTCCGTCCCTTTCCGTGCCGGGCCTTCGGGGCCTTCCAGGCCAAGATGACCCGGTGGAGCCGGTCGCACGTGTACGCCTGCTCCGAGCAGAGCGAAGCGCTGACCGAGGCGATCGCCAAGAGCCCCTTGAATCCCGCCCTGCCCGACATCCACCCCGTCCAGCTCAAGCAGTACGCCTTCGTCGACGGCCGTCGCCGCACCATCGCCAGCTGGATCGCCCGCACCTATCCGCAGCCGAAGAGCTGGAGCGCCCTCGCCAAACGCCTTCGGACCACCGTGTGGACCTGCTTCAACTGGTGGTGATGTATCACGGAGTTAGTACATCTTACATGTGATGTGACGTTAAAATGCCATAACAACTCATAACTAAGGCAGTAGTATGGCGTCCTGTCTATGTGATAGATCAACAGTAATTAGGTGAAATAGTTACCTGATTAATGGAATATGCCGTTCGAGTGCGTCGGCGGCCTGGACCACGCCGTCGACCGTGGCCATCCGCTGGCCGTGAAAGGCGGCAGTTGCCTTGATCGAGGGGTCACTCACCGCTTGGGCGATCGCCCTTGCGAGCCGATCCACGGTGAGTCGCTTGTCGGGGATCGGGCGGGGCCCCAGTCCCAGGGCATGGACCCGCGCCCCCCAGATCGGCTGGTCGGCGAAGTGGGGAACCACCACCTGGGGAACGCCGGCACGGGCCGCTTGGGCCACCGTGCCGGCCCCCCCGTGATGTACGACCGTAGCCACTCGCGGAAACAATCGCCCGAAGGGCGCCTGGGCGATCGCGAGCAGATCGTCACCCGGGGGGAAGCCGGTCAGCCCGGCCCAACCCGCATGCAGGATCGCCCGTTGGCCGGCGGCGCGGGCCGCCGAGGCGAGCAGTCTCGTCACGCGCGGGGCATCCTGCCGGGTCATGCTGCCGAACCCCAGAAAGACGGGCGGCGGGCCGGCCTGCAGAAAGGCCTCGACGGATTCGGCGAGCGGTTCCGGCTCGTCCAGGAGGAGGGGGCCGCAAATGGTCGCAGGCTCTGCGATCCGAGGCGCCGGGCCGAGTACCGGGTCGGCGGCGATCAGGATGTGTCCGGTGTGGAACACCGCCCGATGGACGTCCTGAACGGGTGCCAATCCGAGCTTCTGTCGCTCGCGGTTGAGCGCCCTCCGATAGGGCACGTTCCAGAAGGCGTCCGAGGCGCGCCAGAGAAGGCGGTTGATCCAGTCAGGCGGCCGCTCCCAGGTGATGCCGCCCGGCGGCTTGCCGGGGACTCGAAGAAATCCCGGGAAGAAGACGACGCTCACATAGGGCACACCCAGGAGCTCAGCGACGGAGGACCCGACCACCTGCAAAGAGGCTCCGACCAGCAGGTCGGCGCCCACTGCCGCCTCTTGCAAGGCCTCGACCGTGCGTGGCAGGTCGGCGGCGATGGTGCTCTGCAGCTTCCAGAGCGATTTGGGATCGAAGAAGGCCTGGAAGTCCCGCATGCCGGCCCAAAAGGGGAAGCCCTGGTCTCGGATCCAGGTCTCGAAGTTGGCTGGCGCTACGAAGCGAATCTCATGCCCTCGCGCCCGCATCGCTCGGGCGAGCGCCACCAAGGGCTGAACGTCCCCACGGGTTCCGATCGGAGCGAAAACGGCACGCATCAAGCGGGTCATACCCGGGGTGCGCCGACGACAATCCAGCGGGTCGAGCCGAAACCCACGGGCGGGTGGCCATGGCGGGTGAGTGGGGAGCACCGCCCGGCGGTAAGGGATGGGAGTCAAGTGGGGGTCTTGGCGTCGATCGGGACGCGATATAATTTGGGTGGCGTCGGCCTATTGGGCAGAGACCCATTGGCAGCAACCCGCTAGCGCCATCGTCTCGGCACCTGTCGAGGGGCCGCGCCAGGGAGATCGGCTGGACATGCGGACGCTTTCTGCAAGCACGTTGACGACCGACCCCTACCGTGCCGGGGTGACCTTGGGAGAGGCGCTCGCCTCCATCACGCCCGAAGTCGTGTTCCTCTTCGGTTCGGTCCATTACTTCGAATCGAACGAATTGCTGGACGGCCTGTACGATGCGCTGGGTCGCGACGACCTGGTGCTGATCGGCAACAGCGGTGACGGTTTCTATGAGGCGCAACTGGTTTCAGATTACGGCGTCGCGGCCCTCGCCATCAATTCCGGGGGAGCGGTCCGGTGGCGGGTGGTATCCGCGTCAGGCGTGGCGGCCGATCCCGCCGGCACCGCCCGGGCCTGCCTCAAGTCGCTCGACACGGCCCTCGAAGGCGAAAAGCCGGCCTTCATTTTCATGGTCGCCGATTTTCACGCCGATGGCAGCCGCCTCCTGGAGGTGATCCAGGGGGAGACGGAGGTGCCCGTCGTCGGAGGATTTGCCGCGGACGACAATCGCCTGAGCTCCTGCTTTCTCTGCGCCAATCGCGAGCTGATTCGCGACGGCCTCGTCATGCTCGGGGCGTCGGGTCCCATCTCCTTCGAGATGGCTGTCGGAACCTCGCTGACTCCGGTCGGTCGACCGGGAAGGGTCGATGAGGCGGAGGGAACCACCCTGTACGCGATCGACGGAACGAGCGCGATGGCCTTCATCGAACGGGAAACCGGAAAACCGATCCTGCCGACGGACCGAGGTTTCGTCACGCTGGCCGTCATCGACCCCGACCATCCCACCTGGCGCGTGCTTCGTTCGATCGTTCCCGACTTCAGCGCAAAGCGCACCCTTTCCCTGTTCGCCGGGATAGGGGTGGGGAAACGCGTGCAGGTGTGCATCGCCGATCGCAAGGTCCTGCTCGATGACGTTCACGCCATCGTCGACAAGGGGCATGACCTTCCTTTTGAGCCCGTGGCAGCCCTGATTGTGAGTTGCGCCTGGCGCAAATCCATCCTGGGCGGGGACGTGGCCCAGGAGAGCATGGCGCTTTCCCGGGCTTACCCCGGCATGGCCGTCGCGGGATTTTCTTCGTTCGGCGAAATCGGGCCGTTCAAGGAGGGCGATCGCTATACCCGCTCTCTCTACCAGAATATGACATACGTGCTCCTGCTGATAGGCCCTGCCAAGTGACCCCGCGCTTCGTATCAACCGTGACTCCCGCCCCTCCCGGCTTTGCGACGGATCCGCTCTCCAAGCGTTTCCTGCTGACCGATCCGATCGCCATCTACACGGATCAGCCGGAACGGGTCTTGCAACTCGTGGAACACTTCACGGAACGAGTCCACGGCGTGGTCGTCACGACCGGAAAGTCCTTCGTGCAACGTCAGCTCGGACCGTTCCTCTGGCAGCTCTGGGTGCCACCTTCCATGTGGACCGAACTCCGCAGCGTCCTCGAGTTCAACCTCGACGTACTGGGGCAGTTCGTCTCCCATCGAGACAAATCGATCGAAGCGGAACGAGGATTCGAGCGAGCCGTGTTCGAACTGGAAGCCACCCGCCGCGACTATAACCAGCTTACCGGCCGGCTGCAGAACCAGGTGCTCGAACTCACGGCCGCTCAGCAGGCGCTGCAGGCCAGCGAAACGCGCCTCCGGGCCATCATCGAGTCCACCTCCGACGCCATCTTTCTCAAGGATCTGGAGGGGAAGTACACCCTGATCAACCCAGCGGTCGCCTCCTTCCTGGGACGCCCGATGGAAGAGGTTCTGGGCAGGCGCGACACCGACCTCTTCTCTCCGGAAGTCGCCGAACCGATCGTCGAACGTGACCGGCAGATTCTGCGGGAGGGCTTGGCCCAAACCTTCGAGGAGACCGTGCTAGTGCCTCTTGATGGCCGACCCAGGACGTTCTTGACCAGCAAGTATCCTTATCGGGACCTCCACGACCGGGTCATCGGCCTGATCGGCGTCAGCCGGGACATCACGGAACTCAAGAAGGCTGAACAGGAACGCCTGGCCCTTGAAGCCCGCGAGCAGCGCGCGATCGCCGAGGCTGAAGCCGCCAAGCAATTGAGCGCCCTGAAGTCGTCCTTCATCAACTCCGTTTCCCATGAGCTTCGCACCCCCCTCACCTCCATCCTGGGATATGCGGAGTTCCTCGAAGAGCACGTGGGGGGCGAACTCTCCCCCACGCAGGCCGAGTTCGTTCAGCAGATCCAACGAGGCGCCCAGCGTCTCGACCACCTGGTGAACGACCTCCTGGACTCGGCTCGCATGGAGGCAGGGACCTTCAAGCTTGCCAGGGTTGCCGCGGAGTTGGGAGACGAGGTCAGGCAGGCGATCGACAGCCTACGACCTCAGTTAGCAGAGGCTCGGATCGCCATCGATTTTGGTGGATCGGAAGGGCCTCTGAAGGCGTGTTTTGACGTGCAACGCATCGGCCAGGTCCTCATCAACCTTCTCTCCAATGCCGTCAAGTTCACTCCTCGAGGCGGGAGGATCACGGTGCGGGCGTTTCGAGAGGATGACCATATCCGGTGCGAGGTGGTCGATACCGGCGGCGGCATCGCTCCGGGCGACCTCCCCAAGCTCTTTGCGAGATTCCAGCAACTGGACGGGGGACGGCAGAAGCGAGTTGGATTGGGTCTCGGTCTGAGCATCAGCAAGGCGCTGATCGAGGCGCACGATGGCCGCATCGGGGTTGAAAGCGAACTGGGAAAGGGGTCGACGTTCTGGTTTACGTTGCCGAGCTTGGTGAACGGGGCCCCCTCGGATCCCACCCTGCCGTGCCCATGAGGGGTGACTCCCCCCTTCACGCGTCTGACAAGGTTTTCCGCTCAACGGGTACATGAAGGGCATCGCTCCGGCAGTGGGGCGGGACGAGGGGAAGCGCCAGCCCGTGCGACGGATCGACTTTCTGCGTTCGCTGCTCTATGTCTTGGGGGTCGGTCTCACGGGGATCCGGCCGGTATCCGCGGAGCCTATGACCTGCGCCACCTGTCGCCAACCGATCACCGGGCGCTACGTGCAGTTCGGACGCAAGGTCTACCACCCCAACCACCTGCTCTGTGCGGCCTGTGGCGAGCCCCTCGACCCTCGTCAGTTCATGGAGCACCAGGGGCAGCCCTACCACCCCAAGTGCTATGCCGAGAGCTTCGCCGAGCGCTGCGCCATCTGCCACAAGCCCATCATGGGCCGGTACATCAAGAAAGACGGGCACTCGTACCATGAAGAGTGTTACCGCAACAAGCTCGCCGAAAAGTGCGCCGTGTGCGGAGGCGGGCTGGTCGGGAAATTCTTCATCGACCCCTGGGGCAACAAGTACCATGCCGCCCACCAGAGCCAGTGCCCCAACTGCGAATACTGCGGGCGGGTGATCAGCCCCGCCACCACGGGGGGAGGCTACACCTACGGCGACGGCCGCAGCATCTGCATGCTCTGCTACAAGACCCAGATTTCGGGCAACGCCAAGGCCCGTCCCCTGGTCGAAGAGGTCCGCGCGAAGCTGGCCGAGTGGGGTATCGAGGTCCCGGCGTCCGCCGCTCCCGTCAACCTGGTCGATCGGGGCACGTTGCGGAACCTGCTGCGCCGGACGGGGCACCCTGGAGGACCCAACGTCAACGGCTTCACCTCGGTCCTCACGGAAAAGCAGGGCAACCACATCGTCAAGCGCGAGATGGGCGTCTACGTCCTGTACGGGATGCCGAAAGAGCTCTTCATGGGGACGCTGGCCCACGAGCTGATCCACGTCTGGATCAACCTGAACAACGGCCGAAAGCTCGATTATGCCTTCGAAGAGGGCAGCTGCAACTACTTCAAGTACCTGATGCACACCCACTCGGATGGCGACTTGGCCGCCTACGCGGTCAAGTCCATGCAGCAGGATCCCGATCCGGCCTACGGGGCCGGATTCCGGAGGGCGAAGCGGTACGTCGACAGCAAGGGGCTGCCCAACCTCATCACCCTCTTGCAGCGCAGCACGAACTTTCCGCTCGGTTATTGAGGTCGGCTTACCAGAAGGTCTTGGTGCCCTGCTGCAGGTGGAACAGGGCATGGACCTTGAAGGGCCCCATGGCGAACTGGGCCTTTTTGGGCACGTTGTGGACGTCGCGCGGGTTGGCGGGGCTGACCCCGAAGGTGACGTGCGGATCATCGGCAGAGAAGGCGATCGCCATCCCCTTCAGTTCGCCGCGGGCGTCCTCCAGGCCATCGACCGTGAAGTAGGCGGCCTGGTTGTTGGCCACCCCGTAGCCGTTCACGACGAGATCGGCCTCGTGGCCGCGGAAGTGCTCGGCGATCGCCTCGGCATCCCGGGGCGCCAGCGTCTGGAAGTAGCCCACGGTCACGTGGAGCGCGTCCCCCTTGCGCGCCGGGATGGCGTGCGTCATGTCCACGAAGCCGAGCTGGTTGCGGATCTGGTCGGCCGTGTCGGCCACCTCGCGGGTCGGCTCGAATTCGAGCGAGAGGTAACTACCGGTGTAGTCCAGGTCGCGGGAATGGGCGACGGACGTCGGAGAGGCGCCCAGCTGAGGGGCCACTCCGCAACCGGCGAGCGTGACCAAGAGCGACACCAAAACGGGAAGGCGACGAACGACCATGACTTCCACCTCGTAGAGGCTGGGTTTCGATGGTTTCGGCCCCGGAGGGCTTCGGTGATCCGTTCGGTTATCCCAGGGAGAACGCTGATTTATCTTTATCTTAATTCTGATTTTATCCAAAGACAATATTTCGGAGGGTGTTAGGTCCCTCGGAGGCAAAGGCCTTGGGGGTCTTGCCGCAGCGGCCCGCGGGTTCCCGTGCTGGAATGGGGACCGGGGGGAGGCGGCGATGCGACGAGCGTGGGCGATCGCTTTGCTGCTGTCAGGCTGCGACCGTTCGCCACCCATCTGGACCCTTCCTCCCCCGGCCCCGGCGCCGGTCGCTCTGAACCTGCGGGGCCGTCCCGATACGATCGTCTCGATCGAGCGCTATGCCCCGACCCCGAAGGGCACCGTCTCGTTGTCATGCCGCCAGATCCGCGACGACGCGATCCCCGTCGTGTCGCAGACGGCCCCCAACGATTGCGGGACGGCGGCTCTCGCGACGCTCCTGGGCTTCTACGGCTTGAAGGCCGGACAAGGAGACCCCTTACAGGCGATGAAGACCGCCCTGCCTCCCCAGCCATGGGGCACGGACATCCGGGCCGCCGTGGCCTATCTGAACGGCACCGGTGCCCTGGGGGCGGCTTCCTACCGCCAGGGTGAGCTCGACCCCTTGATAGAGACGGCCCTCGGCGGCCGACCCATTCCCGTCGTACTGACCTTGCCGGACCGGCCGCTCGAAATGCACTGGCAGCTGATCGTTGGCCGCGGGATGACACCGGATGGCCAGGAGTATGTGCTGGTCAAGAATCCGTCGAACCTCGAGCCGTTGGCACTGGTCCCGGTCAAGGCCGAGACCTTCCGGTTGGAATGGCAGAACGACGACCTGCGCACCGCCAGCTGGGCCCAGGTCGTCGGGGTGGCGGGCCAGTTCAATCCGGCTGACTACGAGCGCCCCTGGATCGACGTCGGGCTGAAGCCGCGCTAGGAGTCCTACCCACCCGGGCCAAGTTTGGTGACGAAGACAAAGTCACCCGGCCCATCGGCCGGGTGACTTCGCGGTTTGAGATTCGTGTTACTGCAGCTGCTCCAGTCCCGTGCGCAGGATCCTGTAGGCCTCTTCCGAGGTACTAACCTGGCGAGCCGCCTGGCGGGACATCTGGGCGATGGGGTTGGGAGTCAGCGCCTCGATCTGGTCCATCGCCGTGTAGCCAACGTTGGCCGCATCGGGGAAGGAGAGACCCCGCTTGAAGCTGTCCAACCCGATTCGGGAGATGGCCGAAGTCTTGCGTTCCAGGCTGTGATACGGATTGAGCTCACCTGGACGATCGATCGCCGAACGCAAGATCTTGTAGGCGTCCTCGGATGTCCCGGCCTTGGCGGCGGCGTTGCGGGCAAAGTTGGCGACCGGATTGGGATCCAGCGAGCGAATGTGATCGAGGGCCGAATAGCCCACGTTCGCCGCATCCGTAAAGACAAGGCCCCTTTCGAAGCTCGCGCGGCTGATCTCCGAGATGCCGGCAATCTTGCGCTCCACCCCATGGTAGGGATTCAAGGCCTCAGGCCGATCGAGCGCCGAGCGTAGGATCTTGTAGGCGGCCTCGGAGCTGCCGGCCTTCCGTGCGGCGTCGCGGGCAAAGTTGGCGATTGGATTGGGATCCAGCGAGCGAATGTGATCGAGGGCCGAATAGCCCACGTTCGCCGCATCCGTAAAGACGAGCTCCCTTTCGAAACTCGCGCGGCTGATCTCCGAGATGGCGGAGATTTGGCGCTCGATCCCCTGGGACGGGGCCATCAGGTTGGGCCGCTCGAGACCAGACCGCAGGATCTTGTAGGCGGCCTCGGAGCTGCCGGCTTTCCGCGCGGCGTCGTACGTGAAGTTGGCGACCGGATTGCGGCCGAGCGCGCGGATCTGATCGAGGGCCGTGTAGCCTAGCTTCGCGGCGTCAGGGAAGCTCAGGCCCCGATCGAAACTCTTGAGTGCCATGTCGGCGATCGCCGAAATCTGCCGGTCGACGTTCCGCGACGCCTGCAGTTCGGCCGAGCGGACGAAGGTCTCCCCCTGCATCCTGGACACCGCCGAATCCGACGTGAGAATGACCGCGATGACTTCTGGTTGGTCGGTTTTCCCAGCCAGCTTCCCCGCCAAGTTGCGTCCGAAATCCGAAGCCGCCGACGAAATTCCACTCACGGCCAATTCCTCCCCCCAAACAACTTCCCAACGTGCGAGTGTTATCGAGGTGTCAAGTGTCAGGATTTCTTGTGAGCCGGTAAAGGTATGGCAAAAGTTTGATAGTCCCCCGATTGCGTGCTTCAATGGGTCACGATCGGGTTATGAGAGAGGAACCGCGCGGCATGCAGCAAGCGACCGTCCCCGGCCCCCCCTTGGCTCCCTCGGCTCGGCCCGACGTCCACCGTTCGGGCTGGGAGGTGCCGGCCTGGAACGACCCGCGCCTACCGTTCGCCTTGACCCTCTTGACCTACGCCATTCTGGGCACGACGATCCTGGGCTTCAACCGCAACCCCTTTCAGATTCTGCTCACGACCTCGGCGGGAGCCCTGCTCGACATGGCCCTCGCCTGGTTCCTGCGAGGCCGCAAGATCGTCCCTCTGAGCGCGTTCATCAGCTGCATGTCCCTGTCGCTGCTCTTGAACTACTCCCACAACTACTGGTTACTCTTCTGGCCGGTCCTGCTCACAGTCGGATCCAAGTACGTCCTGACCTTCAAGGGCAAGCACGTCTTCAACCCGTCGATGTTCGGGGTGGCCGTCTCCCTCCTGGTCTCGAGCGAACTCATCACGACGGCGCCCGCCTACCAGTGGGGCGGCTCGTGGGCCATGTCGGCCTTCATCGTGATGGCCGCGCTGTCCCTGTTCGTATTCCGAGTCAAGCGGACGGCCCTCATCCTGTCGTTCCTGTTCTTCTACACCCTGCAGGTGGCGCTCCGCGCCTACGTCATGCGGTTTCACCTGCCTGCCGAGACGCTGTTCCTGGGAACGCTCACCTCGGCCCCCTTCTTCATCTTCACCTTTTACATGCTGACGGATCCCCAGACGTCTCCCAAGACGCCCAGGGGGCAGATCGCCTTTGCCTTCGTCCTGACGCTCGTCGACCTCTACCTGCACACCAAGGAGAGCGTCTACACCTTCTTCTACGCCGCCCTCATCATGGCTACCGGCAAGTTCCTGTTCCTGCACGCGCGGGCCTTCGTCCAGGAAGGGGTCTGGCCACACCTCAAGAATGGCCTTCTGAGCCGGCAGGCCCTCACCTCAATGGGGGTCGTGGGGGCCATGGGCGGGGGCATGGTTGGGTTCTATCACGGCGTCCTGCACCCCAACATCGTCATGGACCACCTGGCCTTCAAGCTCGAGAAGCTGCCCCCCGAGCGCACGGGGATTCATTCGACGATGGATGATGTCTTTCACCAGGTCGATCCCCGCATTCAGCACATCGCCAAGTGGGTGCTCTCGGTCGGCGATTCGGTCGGGGTGGGAGACCTGTTCGGGGATGGGAAAATGGCTCTCGTCTTCACCAACCCCCTCAAGAAGCCGTCCGATCGCCTCGCCATCTACCGGAACCTGGGGAACTACCACTTCCAGCGAGTCCACTTCAAGGCGATCGACGCCCTGGCCCAGGCCGATCCGGCCGTGGTCGGCCTGCCCTCGTCCGTGGCTTTCGTCGACTACAACAACGACGGGGCCCTCGATTTGCTCGTGACCTACGGGTACGGCCCCTCGCACCTGTTCAAGAACACCTTGAAGGAGACCGGCAAGCTCGACTTCGTCGACATCTCCGACCAGGTCGGCCTCTCGGGCCTCAGCTGTATCGGGACGACGGCCACCTTCTTCGATTACGACCTCGACGGCAAGCTCGATTTCATCATCGGCAACGCCGTGAACCCCTATCTGCCCGACTACAAGAAGCCGACCCCGCTCAACGTCTTCAAGCTGCCTCAACCCGAGTATCCGGGCGATCGCCGGATGTTCCGATTCATGCACGACAGCTGGCACAACGCGACCAACGGCGGCCAGAAGTACCTGTTCCACAACGACGGCAACGGGAAGTTCCATCGGGTCGACAACCAGGCCATGGGGATCCCCGAAACCCACTGGACCATCTCGATCGCGGCCGCGGACCTCAACCACGACGGATGGCCCGACCTCTACTGCGCCTCGGACTTCGGTCCGGACGACGTGTACCTGAACAAGCAGGGCAAGGGCTTCGAGCGCGTGGCGGGCAAAATGTTCGGGGACATCGGACGCGACACCTACAAGGGCATGAACACGACGATCGCGGACTTCACCCGCAAGGGCTACGAGGACGTGTACGTCTCGGACGTCCACCATTCCTTGCAGGCCGAAGGAAGTCTACTCTGGATGGTGCGGCCCACCGCGGATCCCTTCCATCCGAGCTTCACGGACGAGGCGACCAAGCGCGGCGCCCTCAACGAGAATCGCTTCGGCTGGGGGGCCGCGGCCGGCGACCTCGACAACTCGGGCTGGCTGGACATCGTGCAGGCGAACGGAATGGTGGACGACCGTCTCGACCACATGTACACCGAGCACAAAGACTACTGGTACGTGAACCACAAGCTCATGCAGTCGGGTCCCGAGATCCACACCTACGCCGACATGTGGGGGGACATCCGGGGGCGCGAGATCTACCCGGACGAGAAGCGGCGGGTGTACATGAACCGCGGCGACCACGACATGAACCAGTTCGTCGACGTGGCCGACCAGGTGGGTCTCACGGAGGGGGACAACTCGCGGGGCATTGCCCTCGTGGACCTGGACAACCGCGGCGTGCTCGACGTGGTCATCACCAACCAGCACGGCGAGGCGTCGATCTACCGCAACACCTTGAACGACGGCGCGGGCCCGAAGCGGGGCTGGCTCGGGCTCAGCCTGGTCGGGACGGGCCCGCGCACGAACCGACAGGCCATCGGCAGCCAGGTGACGATTCGCTACCCCGACCGCGGCAAGCCCGTCACCCAGTTCCAGGAACTGAAGGCCGTGAACGGCTTCTCGTCCCAACCCGATCCGCGTCTGCACTTCGGCCTCGGAGATTACCACGGTCCGGTCGACGTGACAGTCAAATGGATCGGCGGCCAGTCAGTCACCTACCGGGGCCTGCAGCCGGACCGGTACCATGTCATTTCCCAGTGAAGCGAAGCCCCTCTGGGACGCGACCCTGGGGGTCCCGAACCACTGGTACATCGCCTGTCCCGCAAGCCGGGTCGGGTCGGAACCGATCCCCGTTGACCTGGCGGGGAACCACCTGGAAGTGGGGCGTGACCGAACCGGTCGGGTGATCGCTCCGACGGGTGGGCTCACGGTCGTCGAATCGGGGCCCTACGTCTGGGCCTGGGCGGGCGATCGCCCCCCCGAAGGCCACGCCCCGCGCCTAGGCGCCCTCGACCGCCCCGGCTACCGCTTCACCCAGCGAACCGTCCGGGTGAAGGCCAATTACCACTGGGTGCTCGAGAATTCCCTGGACTTCTCGCACAGCGCCTTCGTGCATCCCTGGACCCAGCCCAGCTGGCTCTTGCACAAGCTCTGGGGGCTGCCGGCCATGACCGCGACCTACCAGGCCACGCCGACCGGACTGGAAGTGAGGTCGAGCCTGGGCGATTGGCTGTTGTTCTGGCACCGGTTCGTCCTGCCCGACCGGCTCGAGCTCGTCATTCTCCCCACTTCCCCGTGCCCCCTCGAGGTGGTCGTCCACCACGTCCCCGAGACCCGCACGTTCACCCGGATGGAGGTGTTGGTGGCCATGAAGGCCTGGCCCTGGCAGCGCCGGGATTGTCGCTTCTACCCCGACTCCCTGCTGGTGCACCGGCAAGACGTGGTCATCGTCGAAGCCCAGCAAACCTGGATCGACCGCTTCCCGGACGAGCATGAGCGCCACTGCGCGGCGGATGCCTACACCCTGTTGATGCGCCGGGTCCTCAAGGCCGCCTGCGAAGGGGGCTGGGATCCGGGCGATAGCTTGACGCCCCGTTCGGTAGCCATCAGGATCTGACCATGCCGCAAGATTGCTGGATCATCGCCCTGCCGTCCCGTTCCTTGCCCCGCCGCAAGCCGGTTGCAGTCGAAGTCGACGGGGTTCCCCTGGTGCTGTTTCGCGACGCCAAGGGGCGGCCGCAAGCGCTGCTCGATCGCTGCCCGCACCGATCCGTGCCGCTTTCGATGGGGTGGGTGAGGGGCGATCGCGTGATCTGCCGCTACCACGGCTGGGAGTTCGAGGGCGACGGGATGCTGCGCAAGATCCCGTCGGACGTGGAGCCGACGGTCCCAAAGAAGTGCGCGACCCCGTATCCGGTACACGAGGCGGCGGGGTCCATCTGGGTGTGGCCAGGGACGGGCGAGCCCGGAGATCTGCCGGCAGAGGTCCTGACGGCGCCACGGTCCTGGCGAGCTGCTGTAGGCGGCCTACTGGCTCGATTCCGGTTTCGATCGAACTAGGGGATTTTTGTTCATGGCCACAGGCCTGTCTCCCCGTTGTTCAACGGGGAGACGAGGCTTCGCCTCTTGCCAGAAACGGTACTAGCGATACAAAGCTCGGACCGCCCGGAAGAACAAGGCGTTGACGGCCACGACGGCGACCCCCATGAGCGGGTTCAGGAACGCGAAGCGGGGCGACTCGTCGGCGAACCACAGGAAGTGGGTCTGAAAGTTCACGGCCACCACGAACAGCCAGGCAAACAGCATCTCGCAGGCCAGAGCCACGCCTAACGTCACCAGGTAGCCCTTCAGGGCTGTCGCCCAGGGCGAAGTGAGCCGACGGAGCTCGTTTCGCTTGGCGTAGCCGTATCCGGCAACCAACAGGATCATGGCCAGGTCGAAGGAGATGCCGTAGGGCGGCTTCCAGGAGCGCGGACCCCAGAGCATGTAGCTTTCGACGACCGCGCGTACGACCCAACACGCGAAATACCAGCCGTAGATCCGTCTCAGCACCTCGGGGACGCGGCGGTTCAGCCACACGGCAGCCGGAAAAACGTACCAGCCGGCGATCGCCGTCGTGAGCCACAGGGCGTTCGCGAGTGTGACGGGACCGCCCAGCACCCCGGGCTTGTTCTGGGTCCAGTAGAAATAGAGGCCGTAGAGGTAGGTTCCGAGCAGGATCACCGGGAGAAACGGCTGACCCCAGGTTTCGGACTTGGCGCTGGCGGGGGATTGCGCGGTCGTTTGCATGTCGGGGTATTATCTCTCAAGCCACCGACTGGCACAAGAGAGGTCTCACGTTGCTTCCCAGCCTGATCCCCCCGAATTGGACGCCTGATCCCCGAGCCGCCGTGGCCCTGTCCGCGCTCATCATCGCCTGGATCCCTAGCGAGGTTCTCTATCGCCTGAAGGGGGGCATCAAGAGCAAGGAAGACGGCATCACGAGCAATCTGATCGGGTCGGCCATGCTGGGCAACATGGTCATGTTGCCGCTCCTGGGCTACCTGAAGTGGGGGGCGATCGCCTGGCATGCCACAGCCATCTCGGCCCTGGGTCTCGCGATAACGACGCTCGGCGTTTTCCTGCGCTATTGGGCCATCCTGACCCTGGGTCGCTTCTTCACCAGTGCCGTCATGGTGCTGCCCGAGCACCAGGTCGTCCAGACCGGGCCGTTCCGACTCATCCGGCACCCTGGGTATACTGGTGTCTTGCTGTTCGGCCTCGGGATCGCACTGGCGTTCGCGAATCCGCTGGCCGCCGTCTGGTTTCTCGGCACTCAGGGCCCCGCCCTCCTCTTTCGAATCAAGGTCGAGGAGTCGGTTCTCGGGGAGGCCCTCGGAGAGGCGTACCAGACCTACCGGCGGCGGACCTGGAAGCTCTTGCCCTACGTGTATTGAGAACTGGACTCATGAACCTTCGCACCCTGGTCGCACCACTCGGATTCGCCACGATTCTGACCCTCTGGCCGTCGGCCGCCCAGGCCGATACCTCGACCTGGTACGAGGTTGGGGGCCAGATCACCGGGATCGACCAGCAGGCTTTTCCTTTCAGGAGTCCCTACGCGGGACCCAACAGCTTCCAGTCGTCCTACCAGAACGCCGCCACCCACACCTACACCCTCTTCCTTGGGATCCGGCCGCTGAACGACCTCGAGTTCTATCTGAACCCGGAAATGGCCAGGGGCTACGGGCTCGGCGGGGCGGTCGGCCTAGCCGGCTTCACGAACGGCGACGTCATCCGCCAGGGGGGCTTCAACCTGAGCGAGGCGCCCTACCTCGCGCGAGCGTTCATCCGCTACGACCTCCCGCTGGGAAGCGGGCGAGTGTCGGTCCCGGCCGGGGAGAACGTGATTCCGGGCGAGAAGGCGGCCTCCTGCCTGCGCCTCACGGCCGGCAAGCTCGGCACCAACGACCTCTTCGACGTGAACGGCTACGCGAACTCGACCCGCGTCCAGTTCGCGAACTGGGCCTTCATCACCGACCCCGCCTACGACTACGCGGCCGATACCCGTGGCTACTCGATCGGAGCGGCCCTGGAGTGGATCCATCCGACCTGGACCCTGCGCGCCGGGTCCTTCATGATGCCGGCCCTCGCCAACGGCCCCGACCTCGATCCCGACCTCGCGAACGCCCGTGGCGACCAAGTCGAGCTCGAGACCCAGGCGCGGCTCGGGCCTGCCGAGCCCGCCACGGTCCGGCTCTTGGGCTACATGAACCACGCCCACATGGGCAACTACGCCCAGTCCGTCGCGACCGCCCCTCCGTGGCAGGCCCCCGACATCACCAAGACCGAGCGGGTGGGAGCGATCAAGTACGGGGCGGCCCTCAATGTCGAGCAGCCGCTCGCAGACGGTGGAAATACCGGAGTCTGGGCGCGGTTGGGCTGGGACGACGGTCAGACCGAGTCGTTCGCCTACACCGAGGCGGATCAGGCCTTTTCGGTGGGGGCCCAGGTCAGCGGAGCGCGCTGGAGCCGCGGGGGCGATCGCCTCGGCCTGGCCTTGGGCGTCAACGGGCTGGCCGCCAGTCACATCGCTTACCTCAAGGCCGGGGGGATCGGCTTCATGCTGGGTGACGGCCAGTTGAACTATGGCCCCGAGACCATCGTCGAGGCCTTCTACGCCTGGCAGTTGCCCTGGAACCTGACGCTCTCCCCGGACGTCCAGTGGATCGCCAATCCTGGGTACAACCTGGACCGCGGTCCCGCGACGGTCCTGGGGGTCCGGTTACACGCCGAGATTTAGGGGCCCCCTGGTCAGCGCAACCCCATATGCAGGCTCAGCTTGGCATTGTGCTTGCGCTGCCAGACGAAGCCGTCCATCCAGTAGTGGATGACGTTGTGGAACACGACCATGGCGAGCGCCACGGTCGGAGGCGAGACCATGATGAGGCCCAGCACGACGGCCGAGAAACCGAATGCGACCCCGATGCTCGGCCAGAATCGGCCTTCGAGCGCCCAGCGATGCAGCACGTCGAGGCGAGTCCCGAGCCCTTGCTCGACCCGGCTGCGCTTTTGCTGGAAGTTCCAGACGAACCCGATGTACTGGAGGTCGTGGTACGAGATGAAGATGGCGAGCGTCAGGAGGTAGTCCTGAGGCGGCACGACGGCAAAGGCGACCAGGTAGGACAGGCCGGCGGTCAAAGCCAAGGCCATGTGCGCGGCCGGAAAGGGCTTGCCTTCTCGCTGACGGCGCAGCAGGTTGCGGATGGTCGGGATGGCGAGGGACAGGGTGGCGATCGCCCCCACCCCCAGCACCCAGCGCGGCCAATCGGGGCTCCACAGCTGAAACTTCTGGAACCCCACCACCACGTGAATCGGGGGCATGGTCCAGACGTACAGGATGGGCAGGTTGAAGGCCAGCATGCAGAGCCAGTGGAACGGCTTCATGTCGGCGAAGATGCTCGAGTCCTGGTGGACCTGGGCGTATTTGGCGTCGTAGATCTTGAGCAGGCCCGTGTGCTGTCGGAAGATGTGCCACACGCCGATCAAGGTGACGGCGGTGAACAGCCAGTCCCAGGCACCGAGCCGCGCGGCGAGCGGGACCGAGGCGACGAGAGTCAGCGTGACGGCCAATGGCTCGATGAAACTGCGCTTGCTGTAATTCGCCCGCCCCGTCTCGGGTAGGGTCACGGCCCAGGTCATCCAGAGGTGAGGGGTCGCGAAGAAGGCGACGTAGACCATGTAGAGCGGCCAGACGGCCTTGGAGCCGAGCGCCAAGTAGGGCACGAGGTAGAGCACCAGGGGGACGGCCAACGAGAAGGCGAACCAGCCGAGATCGGCTTGTTGGCTGAACATCCAGTAACCGGAACCGGATTTGCTGGGCGCCCCGGATTGGCTGGCGGGAAGGGTCAACGTGCCCATCTGGCTCTCCGATCGCGTGAAGACAAGCTAAAGATACCCGAAACTCAGGCGGTTCCTACGCTACAATGAATCCAGCAAACGGCTTTGAATTCCCTCCTGCGGGCAGCAGGGGGGATACAGGGGGGTCATCCTTGAAAACCGACAGCCAACGCGGTGCGCGATCCACGCCCGACCAATCTCAAGCTGGCCACGAGAGGATGCCCCCCCCCAGCCCCCCCTCTTACAAAGGGGGGGAGGTGGATCGGCCGCGCATGCGGGACAACTGCGGCACGCTCAACCAGAATTGGTACGCGGCCTGTACCTCGGCCGAACTTGGCAAGGACAAGCCACTCGGGCGGATGATCATGGAGGAGATGATCGTCCTGTTCCGGGACCAGACGGGGCATCCAGTCGCGCTCCTCGATCGGTGCCTGCATCGCAACGCCTTGCTGTCCGAGGGGGAGGTCTTCGACGGCTGTATCGGCTGCCCCTATCACGGCTGGACCTACAATCACCTGGGCCAGGTCGTGAACATCCCTTCCGAGGGGCCCGAAACCTACGTCCGGCCAGACAAGACGATCGTCCGGTTCCCGACCCGGGATGCGCACGGGCTCGTGTGGGTCTGGATGGGGGACCCCGAGCGGGTGACGGGCGAGCCCTTCCCGATGCCCTGGTATCAGGAAGACGGGTGGATGACCTATTACATGATCACCCCGTTCAACAACAACGTGACCAACCTGGCCGAGAACTACATGGACGTGCCACACACGGTGTTCGTCCACTCCAAGTGGTTCCGCAACGCCAAGCGCGTCCGGGGCGAGGCGCTCGCGGTCCGGACGCGCCACTCGGTCGAGATTACCTACTACCACCAGGACGACATCGGGTTCGCGGACTGGGCCCTCAACCCCGACCGGCTGCCCATGGTCCACACCGACAAGTTCTACATGCCGAACGTCACCCGGGTCGACTACTCGTGGGGCGATAAGCGCCACTTCGTCATCTCGAGCCAGATCACGCCCGTGCGGCCCTACGAATCGATGGTGTATACGGCGATCGCCTTCAAGTTCGGCTGGCTCACCCCGCTCCTCAAGCCCTTTTTCTCCTGGTACACGCGCAAGGTCATCACCCAGGACGTCGAGATCATGGACGTCCAGGTGAAGGCCCTCAAGCACTACGGCGCCGAGTTCATGTCGACCGAGGCGGATGTCGTGCACGAGTACATCGAATCCTTGCGCGACCACGCCGAATCCGGCGAGGTCGGGCCGACCCCCGAGCCCGAGGAGCGCCGCATCTCATTCTGGATCTAGCGGGTACAAAGTCCTGGCAAAGGTTTTCGGGAGGCCAAGGTGAAGATCAGCGAGTACCGGCGGGTCATCGATCCCATCATCCAGCCCAGCGCCTGGAAGCCGAGCTATTCGGTCCTCGTCCACACCGTCGTGCACCTGAGCCTCATCACAGGGATCGGTCTGGAAGTCGCCTGGCACGTCCACTCCTGGCCCCTCTGGGCGATCCTTCTGTTGGGGGCCTTTTGCGGCCATAGCATGGCCTGCCTGGGCTTCTGCGCCCACGAGATCGAGCACGGGGCGGCCGTCAAGAATCGGCTCGCCATCTATCTCTGGGAAACGGCCGCCTGGATCTACACGGGGACAACCTGCGCCAGCATCCACCGCAAGGCCCACTTCGCCCACCACGCCTACCTGAACAGCTCCAAGGACCCGAATGCCCGCCCCACCGTCGAAGAAGCGCAACAGGATCCCGACATCGCCAACGTGCTGAGCGAGTGGCTGTTTCCCAACGGCAAGCACCCGATCGGGAGCGCCTTCCTGGGCCTGTGGTTCGTCAACCAGCTCTACCAGATGAAGCTGCTCTTCCATTCGCTCTTGCGGACGGGGCACCCCCGCTTCGACATGAAGGTGCCCGTCTGGCAGGCATGGTCCGGCTTCATCGAGACCTTCGTCGTGAACCTCGGGGTCTACGTCGCCCTATGGGCGGCCGCGGGCTTCCACTGGAAGATGGCGGTCTTTCTATTCACGCTGAGTTACGTGGGCACGATCATCGCGCTCATGTACATCTGCACCAATCACCTGCTCAACCCGACCATGAGCGACCACGTCGACCCGCTCGAGCTGAGCCTGACGCTCCGGGTCCCGGGCTGGGTGGACTTCCTCCACCAGAGCTTCTCGCAGCACAACGAGCATCACCTCTATCCCAAGGCCGGCCCACGCAACTATCCGGCGATCCGCCAGGCCCTCAAGGAATACTTCCCCGAGCGCTACAACGAGATGGGCTTCTTCGCGGCCTATGCCGAAATCCTGCGCAGCCCGCTCGCGATCGCCGGGCGCAACTCCCTGAGCGACCCATGGGGCCGGAACCCGCGTGAGATCACCTTCCCGGCGAAGGACGCCGAGCCAGCCGTGGCGGTGAGCGCCTGACGTGACCCTGCTGCAGGGCATCGTCCGCCACCGGCGCTGGATCCTCGTCGTCTGGCTCTTGCTGGTGGTCGCCGCGGGCTACGGATCGCGGAACCTGAAGGACCTGCTGTACGGCAGCATCGGGACGGTCCACGGCTCCGAGGCTGCGAGGGTCGAGGAGATCGTCCAGCGGGACTTCCACTCTCCCTACGAGCAGTTCCTGCTCGTCACGGTCGAACCCTCGACGAACTTGCCCATTACTGAGTCGGATCTGCAGGCTCTGGTTCAGGGGCTCGAGTCCCTCCCCTGGGTGACCGGGGTGCTGCGACCGACGAAGGAGCATGATCGGGCGGCGCTCCTAGTCGGCCTGTCCGCTCACACGGTCCGGGAGAGCGAATCCTACGTCTCCCCGCTGCGGCTCTTCCTCAAACACTGGCACGAAGCCCATCCGGCCGTCACGGGGCTGGTCACCGGGGAGCCGGCCCTCAACCTCGACCTGGTGGGTGCAGCCAGCGACGAGGCCAGCCGCGCCGAGTCGGTCGTAGTGCCCCTGACGCTGCTTGCCCTGGTCCTGACCTTCGGGGCTTTGGGGGCCGCGAGCCTGCCGCTTGTGACCGGTATCGGCGCCACGGTGCTCGCGATGGGTCTGCTGGCCGTCCTCGCGAAGTTCATCAACCTCTCGGCCTATGCAGCCAACATCGTGACCATGCTGGGGCTCGGGCTTGGGATCGATTACGCCCTGTTCGTCATCGCCCGGGTCCGCGAGGAGCGGCGAGCGGGGGCCAGCCTGGAACAGGCGGTCGTCGCGGCGATCCGCCATGCCGCTCCCCCGATCGTGGCCTCATCGGTCACGGTCGTGATCGGGTTGATGGCCCTCGCCGCCGTGCCGGCGGAAGAACCGGTGGGCCTTGGCGTCGGTGGTGCCGCCGTCGTCGCGACGTCGGTGCTCGCCTGCCTCACCCTCCTGCCGGCCCTGTCGGCCCAACTCGGGCGCTGGCTCGAAGCTCCGAAGGTCCTGTCCAGGTTCCTGGTGCGCGAGTCCCAGGGGCGACAGTGGGAGGCGATCGCCCGGCGCATCCTGTCCCGCCCCTGGCTCGCGCTCGCCGTCGCCGTTGGCCTGCTGGTCACGCTCGCCGTTCCCATCAAGGACCTGCACCTCGGCGACCCCGAAATGGAATCGATGCCCCAGGGGATCGAGTCCATCCGGGCCGTGAAGGCTCTGCGATCGATGGGAGAAGGAGGCCTCCTGGCCCCTTTCCAGATCCTGGTCCAGGCCACGGGGCGGGATCCGATCCTGACACCGGAACACCTGGCCGGGTTGGCCCGGCTCTCGGCCACCTTGAAGGCCGATCCTCGACTCGACCAGGTCTTGAGCCTCGCGTCCCGTCCGGAGGACGTGCAGCGCCTGAATCTGGGACTTCACTTGCTTGGTGAGACCCGGGTGCGTCGCATGCTGCCGGCTGAGGCGAGCACCGTTCTGAGCGCGGATGGGCGATCGGCAACCGTCTATCTGATTCCCCAGAGCTCGTTGACATTCGAGGCCGTGCGACAGCTGGCGCGCGAGTTGCGAGCCAAGACCTGGCAAGCCGTGCCAGGGCTGGGCGACCTGAGATTCTCTCTGGGGGGGCCGATCGCGATCGCCAACGAGTTCAACGACCTGACCTACCGGGTCTTCCCGCGGATCGTCGGGGTCACCCTGCTGACGACCTTGATCGCCATGTTCGCCTTCACCCGGTCCTGGCTGATCCCCTTGAAGGCCGTCGTGGCCAATACCCTGACCGTCGCGGCCTCGCTGGGCGGCACGTTCTGGCTGGTCCACACCCCGTGGCCCTCCCGCCTGATGGGCCTCGAGCACCCCATGCTCGCCATCTCGCCGGGCATCCCGCTCTTGGCCTTCTGCGTCGTGTTCGGCCTGTCGATGGACTACGAGGTGTTCCTGATCAGCCGGATCGTCGAGGCGCATCGTTCGGGGGCGTCGGATCGGGAGGCGATCGCCCGGGGCCTCGGCGCGAGCGGACGGGTCATCACGAGCGCGGCGGTCGTCATGTCGATTGTGTTCCTCGGGTTCGCGGCGACGCCGTTCGTGCCCCTCAAGGTCCTGGGGACGGCTCTGGCGCTGGGAGTCCTGCTCGATGCCACGGTCGTCCGGCTGCTCCTCGTGCCCTCGATGATGGTCCTGGTGGGCAAGTGGAACTGGTGGCCGGGTGATGGGCGTCCAGTTGGGCCGGTTGTCGATCACCCCCTCGAGCGCAGGCTGCCGCGGGCCATGGGCGGGAGGGTGGATGTCGACGGCTCGGTGGCAGGCTGCGACCGTGACGCGTCCCAGGATCGCCCGTGACCGCAGGCCCCGACCTGGACCTGGTTTCACCACCAACGCCGGCGGATGGCCTCCTGCCCGACCAATGGTACATCGCGAGGCGATCGTCCGACCTGGGAACCGTCCCGCAGACCGTCCTCCTGGGAGGAACCGAGATCGGTCTTTGGCGCGACGAGAGGGGCGACGTGCACGCGCAGCCGGCGCGCACCTGCGAGGAACGCGATGGGTATCTATGGGTCTGGACGGGGGCGGAGGCGCCTTCGAGCGGACCGCTGGCGATCGCCGACCCCTTTCAGGGGCGTGGAGTCTGGGTGCGCTTGACCCAGAGGGTCAAGGCGGGATTCCTCGATTCGGTCGAGAATACGGTCGACCTGATACACCCCTTGTTCGCCCACCCCTGGACGCACCCGCTCTGGTGGGCCCATCGCCTGGGAATCCAAGCAAGCATGAGGGTGGTCATCACGCCGGACGCCCTGGGATGGACGGCGGAGGGGTTCATGTGGGGCCGACGGATCATGTGGCAGGAGGTCCGGCTTCCCGATCGGGTGCGATTGCTCTTGCTTCCGGACACGGCGCTGGCGACCGATGCGTTCGTCCACCACGTCCCGGAGACGCCGGCCATGACCCGGTTCGAGATCCTGCTGGGGCGGCGATGCGCCCCGTGGGAGCGACCCGGCGCGACGGACGGACCGCAAGCCTGGTTGCTGCATCGGCAGGACCGCGTGATCCTCGAAGCCTTGCAGCGCTGCCGAACTCGACACGGTCCCGTCGCCGAGTGCCATGCCAGGGCCGATGCCTATACGCTGCTGTTTCGCCGGATCTTTCGGCTGGCCCAGGAGGGGCGCTGGCAGCGCGAATGGTCACGGCACTCCACCCAACGCGAGGTGGTGGTTCGGGTTTGAGTCGATGGGCAGCATCAAGGTGAAACGGCTGCCGACGCCGAGTTCGCTCTCCAGACCAACCCTTCCGCCATGAAGCTGGACGAGCTGCTTGACGATCGCAAGCCCGAGCCCGAGCCCGCCTTTCCGAAAGGCGTCACCGGTCTCGACCTGAACGAAGGCGTCCCAGATGCGATGCCGCTCAGCCTCGGGAATCCCCGGACCGGTATCCGTTACGCTGATCTGGATCTGGCCATCCCACCGGCGAGCGCGGAGCGCGACCTCTCCCCCTTCGCCGGTGAACTTGCGGGCGTTCTCGAGCAGTTCGACCAGGGCCTGCGCCAGGCGCCTTGAATCCGCGAGGATGGGGGGGAGGTCAGGCTCCATCTCGATGACCAGGCGGATGCGCTTGAGCTGGAACGCCCCTTCTTCGATGGCCTGCACGGTCTTGATCACCTCCGACACCTCGGTTTTCGTCCTGTAGAGTGGCAGGCTGCCCGACAGGAGGGCGCTGTAGTCCAGCATGCTGTTGATATGATCCGCGAGGCGACGCGCGCCTTCCTTGATTCCTTCCAGCAGGTCCTCTGCCGGGTATTTGTCCTCCATCAGCTCCGCATAGCCCGTGATGAGGGTAAGCGGTGTCTTCATCTCGTGTGAGAGGGTCGATAGGAAGTGGTCTTTGAGTTCATTCAGCTCCCTGGCCTTCTGGAGTTCTGCCGTGCGCGTGGTCAAGGCCTCCATCGCCTTCCTTCGTGCGGTGATATCCCGAATGATTACCAGGAGGGCAGGTTCCCCTTTGTAGGCGATCGCGCTCGCGATGACCTCGATGAAGACCGTCGAGCCATCAGGACGCCGCAGCCGCCGCTCCAACAAGGGAGTCTCTGTACCGGTCGTCCGAACGTGCTGGACCATTTCCAGGAAATAGGGCCGATCCTCGGGATGAATGAAGTCGTCCAGTCGCTTGCCGATGAGATCACCCGGTCCCGCTACCGCGAGCAGCCTGGCCCCTGCGGGGTTGGAAAAAACGATGGCGCCATTTTGGTCCACCATGATGGCCTCGGGCGAAAGCTCGACCAGGCGACGATATCGTTCCTCGCTCTCTTTGAGTGATTGATCCAGCAGTCTCCGCCGGGTGACATCGCGGGTCGCGGAGATGACGAGCAATCCCTGCGGCGTTTCCAGCGGACTCAAGCTGATCTCCACCGGGAGCTCGCGGCCATCCTTCCGCAGCGCGCAAAGGTCCAGCCCGATGCCCATCGGGCGGGTGTGCGGATGGGCGACGAAGTTGTTTCGATGCCGGACGTGGACCTCACGAAAGCGGGCCGGTACCAAGAGTTCGATCGGCTTTCCGAGCAGCTCGGCCCGCTCGTAACCAAACAAGACCTCAGCCTGAGAGTTGACCTGCAGGATGGTGCCGTCCCGATCGACCACGACCATGGCATCCGGCGCGGCCTCGAGCAAGCCACGGAAGCGTTCCTCGCTCTGTTTGAGCGCCTCTTCCGCAGGGGCCCCATCGTCGCTCGGTTTCACGCTGAGCCTTCCTTTCCTCTTCGCTTGCTTGGAAAGATCGGCGGTCGGACCATGGTTCATCGGAAGCGAGAACAGGGCAATGGCTATCCTGGTGGTAACCGTTCAGCGTTCAGCTTCCCGTCAGACGATCGCGTGGTCGAAGTAGGCGGGGCGCTTCTGGAAATCGAACTCGCCCCATCTCCGGTACTCGTCCATGACGAAGAGCTCGATGTCCACCTGATTGGTGATGAAGCCCTCGAACGCCGCCATGAGCGGATCGCGGGTGTCTACCATCGCGCTGATGAACAGGTAGCGGTTCCCGCGTACCTCGTTGTAGGCATGGACCAGGAGGGCCCGCAGAACCTCCGGGTCCTCCGCGCAGGCATGCGTGACGTAGAGGTAGGGCATCCGGTGGCCCGCCTCCGGGATCGGAGCGAGCCCGAGCACCCGAGAGAGCGGATTGTACCAGCGCTTCATCCGGAGCATCTGAGCGGCGTAGCCGAGGATCATCATCCGCTTGAATGCCTCTTGATCCCACAGCACGATCAGCCCGACGAGGCGATCGCCCCGAAACGCCAGCCGGTAGTTCCCGATCGCGTAGCCTGGCACGTTCCCCAGCCGAGCCCGCAGCGAGTCGACGTCCCAGATGGGCGCGAACTGCTTCTGCCCGTTCACGCGGTTCCAGAGGGCCACCATGTCGCCCAGATCGGCCTCGGTGGCCGCGCGCACCTCGATGCCCCGCACCCGGGCCTTGGGCAGGAAGAACTGGATGGCGAAGTTGCGCAGCGAAGTGACGTGGCGGTAGGCAACGATGCCCGCCTTGCCTTGCAGGACGCCGGCCATGGCTGCGTTGTCCTTCATGACGGTCGTGATGCCCAGGTCCCAGCCTTCGCCCTTGCCATACTCGGTCATGAAGTCGTAGATTCGCTTCACCGTGCGCCCGCCCCGCCGGTCGGGATGCACCCGCAGGTCACACGCGTAGAAGAGAGGCAGATGCTCGCCGTCCAGGAAGGTGCGGGGGAAGTGGGCGATCGCCGCTGACGCGTCCAACGTGCCTGGTTCGGTCCCGTCGACCACGCAGACCCGGGCCCCATCCCCCTGCAGCCGGCTCAGGGCGAAGAAGTCAGGCGCCCGGTCGAAGTACATGTCGATGCTGCCGTGCATGGGGCAGGCCCGGTTGAGCGCGATGAGGGCCTCGTTGTCGTCGGGGGTGGCCCAGCGGGGCCGTCTAAGCCGGGTTTCGGTCAATCACGAACTCCTGACTCGGGAGGACGAAGCGCTCGCCCCAACCCCAGTCCTTGTGCAGATAGGTCGGCTTCACGTTGCCGGCCCGTTGCCCGAGGGCCTCGCACCCGGCCTGGTAGGTCGCCTGGCCGTCGAGCACGAGCTGACCCCGCAGCGGCCCCAGCTGGCCCAGGTCGCGGGCGTAGGCGTAGTGGTAGGCCGTGCGCAGCCGACCTTCGACCTCCGCGATCAAACCACGAAGCCGCTCGTCGTCACAACCCGGAAGCTCCAAGAACAGGGTGTAGCTCGGTGGATGCCCCCAGTGCGGGGCCAGCATGGCGAAGCGCGGCGCGAGGCCCGCCTCTCGAAACGCCGCTTCCAGGACGTTGCCGACCATGAGCTCGTTCAGCTTCTCCCCGACGAGGTCGCATACCTTGGCCGTCTTGCCCACGAACTCGATGAGGGGAGTCGCCTGCAAGCGCCCCACCACCTCGATCTGGTCGTGCAGGGCGTAGCGGTAGAGGCCGCCACCGGTCGTCAGGAGCACCTCGTAGCGGCCGCCGACGTCAAGCTCGTGGGCGAGGAGCGGCCGGGAGTCGGCAGCGGCCCCCTCTGGCAGAAACTCGAGGAAGTGGGAGTCGGTCGCCAGGATGCTTCCTGGGTGGTCCAGGAGTGGGAAGGAGACGACTCCTTCGGTCGCGAGCAGGCCCTTGCCCTGGATCTCGACCCCGGGAAACAGGGCCTGCATGTCCGGAAGGGATTGGCGGGCGATCGCGCTCGTCCAGCAGCTGATGAGCTGCAGGTTGGGCCAGCACTCGGTTCCGAGGATCGGTTCGCCGCGCCGCAGGCGATCGTCCAGGAGGCGGGCGATCGCCCTCCGTGGCCGCAAACCGGCTTCGAGGCGCTGTTTCACGGGAGCTGGGATCGGGCGCGGTGGGGTGAGGGTGCCGGCCAGAAGGTCACGGACGAGGCGATCGCCCTGCACGACGGCCTCTTTCATGAGGAGAGTCAGGAAGCTCGGGTTCCAGACCGAGATCAGGGCGAGGTCGTCCCGGTCGAGCAGGTGCCGGAGCGCGACGTAGCGGTTGGTCTCCATGTCGGGAAGCGCGCGCAATTCCGGAGGCACGAGCATGAGCTGCTTGAGGACCCAGCGCTCGAGCGCCCCGAAGTATTCCGTGTCGTCCTCGAACCCGACCCGCAGCCCCCCCTCGGTGACCTCTCGCTCTTGGGCGATCGGCGAGACGGACCAGTAGGCGCCGCCGCCCCTGAGAGCAGGACGGCGGGTCAGCAGGTCGTGGAGCCAGGCCGCCGTGGCCGCCTGGAATTCGCGCCTCAGGCCGGCCGTGTACGGCACGTACTTGCTCGCCGCCGTCGACCCGCCCGACTTCTCGAGCATGAGGACGGGGTCCACCGTCAGGACGCGGGGTTCGCCCTTCTTGACGAGCTCGATCCAGGGCTCCAACCCGTCGTAGTCCATGAGCGGGACGCGCCGCTGAAAGTCCTCGACCGAACGCAGGTCCGAAAACCCATGGGCCAGGCCGTACCGAGACTCCTGATTGGCGGTGACGAGGCGCCGCAGGATGGTCTCCTGGCGTTCCTTCGGGCGGTCTAGACCGGATCGGAACCGATCGGCGGCTCGCCGATGGCCGAGGCGAATCAAGTTGTTGGCCAGCCGGAGCTTGGCCTGCGTGAACGGCATGAACGGCCCTTTCGGTCAGGACACCTGATTTCTACCCGCCCCGGACCGGGACCTCCGCCAGGGTCCGGACGATCTGGTCGATCTGATTGGCCGGGGGGTTCATGACGAGGTCCATGTGACGCAGCTGGGGCAGGGTGAGCTCGCGCAGATCGGTGCCGGGTAGCGCTTTGAGGTGGGTGCGGGGGTCGTTCTCGACCTCGAGGACCGTCTTGACGGCGGGCGACCTCTCGACGAACTGGCCCACCCCTGGGGTGCTGGTACCGAGCAGGATAGTCCCTTCGATGGGGAGGCCACGCTGCTTCAAGGTATCGGCGACCTTGGCCCCCACCTTGGCCCCGTAGCTGTGACCCAGGATGAACAGGCGTTCGCCAGGCTTGAGGGGATGCTGGGCGAGGTCGTCCGAGATCCGGGACAGGACCGTTCGCTCGCTGGTTTTGAACAGGGGATCCGTGAAGATTCGCAGCGTCCCGCCCAGGAAGGAGTTCCCCTCGTAAGGCACCGGGACGGCGCGCCCCACGCCGAGGGACTCGAGCATCCGGCTCCAGGGCTCCAGCCAGGCGGCCCCGTTTTGAGCCACCCCGGGCCATGGAGCACCCGGCAATAGGTAGACCCGGGCGTTCTTCAGCGCCGTGGTGACCTGGCGCTGGAGCTGGAGGCGATCGCCCGACATCTCGGGCAGGTGCGGGATCCCATCCGCGCCGAACAGGGCCCGGCGGTCGCGCCCCGCGACCTTCTCGGACAGGTCGTTCACGAGGTTGGCGACCGCTTTCTTGCGGGCCGGATCGACGAGTGGGGTCAACATCATGGGGAATCCCTCGCTTCATGGGGTTGTCGGGCGCTCACGGCGGGGCTTGCCGGGAGATTCGTAACCTTAAACGAGGTTTGAAAAACACTTAAGCCCTGCGGCGTCCGCCCTGAGGACGAACGGCTGGAATCCGTGTAAACTGGGACACGAGCCCACGAAGACCATGGGGAAGAGAGTTGACCCGCAGCGAAAGCCGATCTCGCCGCCTCGGTAGCGTCTTACTGCCCGTGGGGCTCGCCTTGGCGGTCTTTGCCGGCTGGTGGATGGCCTCGGCGGCTCATCTGGCTCCGGATTCCATCCTGCCTGGTCCGGGGTCGGTGTGGCGCGCCTTCCTCGATGAGGCCACGAGCGGGCGGCTCTTCGACAACATCGTGGCCTCGTTGTTCCGGGTGGGAGTGGGGTTCGGGTTGGCGATCGCCCTCGGCGTCCCCGCTGGCCTGGTGCTCGGCAATTGGCCGAATTGGCGGCGCCTCTTGATGCCGTCCGTGAACTTCCTGCGCAGCCTCTCACCCCTGGCCTGGATTCCCTTCGCCATCCTCTGGTTCGGGATCGGCGATGCCCCCAGCATCTTCCTCATTTTCATGGCCGCCGTGTTCCCGCTCGTCCTGGCGACCGTGGCCGCGATCGACGGGATCCCGAGCGTGTACCATCGGGTGGGCCGGGACTACGGATTCGCCGGGGCCTCGTACCTCTTCTCCATCACCCTGCCCGCGATCATGCCGGACCTGATCGCGGCGCTGCGCCTGACGGCCGGGATCTGCTGGGTGGTCGTGGTGGCGGCCGAGATGATCGCGGGCCGAGACGGCCTGGGATTCGCCATCTGGGATGCCCGCAATGGCCTGCGCTCGGACCTGCTCGTCGCCGAGATGCTCGTGATCGGGCTCATCGGGGTGGCGCTGGACCGTCTGCTCTTGCGCCTCACGCGGATCCCGTCCGTGCGGTGGGGTTATGACCGGTAGCGCGCTCTCGGTACGCAGGGTCTCCCACCGGTACGGGGACGTCGGCGTCCTCGCGGGGATCGACCTCGCGATCGCCCCCGGCGAGCTGGTGGCCGTCGTGGGCCCCTCCGGCTGTGGGAAGACCACCTTCCTCAACCTGCTCTCGGGCTACGAGTCGCCGTGCGAGGGTGTCATCGAGCGCCAAGGCACGGTTCGCACGATCTACCAGCAGGACGGCCTGTTGCCGTGGCTTACGGTGGCCGAGAACATCCGGCTCGGACTCCGCCACGAGCGCCGCGTCCCGCAGCGCGATCGCCAGCTCGAAGAGTTGCTCGCCCTGGTGCGGCTCGAGGGCTTCGAGGCCCACTACCCCCATCAGCTCTCGGGGGGGATGCGGCAGCGGGTCGAGCTCGCGCGGGTCATGGCGGCCCGCACGGACCTGCTCTTGATGGACGAGCCCTTCTCGGCGCTCGATTACCAGACCCGGCTGCTCATGCGGCGTGAAACGGCTCGGTTGCTGCATGAGCGTCCCACCACCCTGGTCTACGTCACCCATGATCTGGAAGAGGCGGCCCAGCTGGCCGACCGGGTGCTGGTCTTCTCGGCGCGGCCGGCGCGAATCGTCGACGAGGTCCGGATCGACCTCGAACGGCCGCGGGACCCGACCCATCCGGTCGTGGTGGCGGCGGTTTCCCGCTTGATGGATCTCATGGGGCTGCGCGAGCCCGGCTTGACCGTCGGAAGGTAGGGAGGGGAATGGCGATCGCCCGGTCGATCAAGTGGATCGGCGGCTACCTGGCCGCCGTGACGGTGCTCGGCATTCTGCATGCCAAGCCCTGGGTGTCGTATGCCGAAAGCCGATCGGGCTCGGCGCCCCGGTCGGTCTTGAAGGTCGGCTTCTTGCCGGTCACCTGCCACCTGACCTGTCCGGTGACCGATTTCGCGTCCCGTACGAGCCGCTTCGCGCACTTCGAGTCCCAGCGCTACACCGAGTTTCCACCGATCGCCGAGGCCATCAAGGCCCGGCGCCTCGAGGCGACGTTCATGATCGTCCCACTCGCCATGAAGCTGCGCGAGCAGGGGGTGCCGGTCAAGATCGTCTACCTGGGCCACCGCGACGGTTCGACCGTGATCGTGCGGAAGGGGCTCCCCGCGACCAGCCTGCGGGACCTCAAGGGCAAAACCTTCGCGATCCCGAGCCGGTACAGCAACCAGAACCTCGTCATCCACAAGCTGATGGCCGACCAGGGGATGCAACCCGACGACATCCACTTCGTCGTCCTCGCCCCGCCCGATATGCCAACGGCCCTGCGCACCGGGGCGATCGACGCCTACTTCGTGGGCGAGCCGCACGCGGCCAAGGCCGAGTTGGACGGGTCCGGCCGGGTTCTCTACTACGCCAAGGACATCTGGCCCCACTTCATCTCGTGCGCCCTCGTCGTGCACGAGCACCTGATCCAGGAGCATCCGGAGCTGGTGAGGGACCTGGTGAGGGGGATCGCCGAATCCGGCGAGTGGGCGGAGCGACATCGGCTGGAGGCGGCGAAGGTCGCGGCGCCGTATTTTCGGCAGAACGAGAAGCTGTTGCGCTTCGTGCTGACGCAGCCGCCCGACCGGGTGAGTTACCGGATGCTGGCTCCTTCGGACGACGACTTGCAGGCGATCGAGGACATGGGCCTCAAGATGGGCCTGCTCACGCGCCCCACCCAGATCCGCGACCTGCTCGACCGATCCTTCATTCCGGCCTCCATCCAACCGGCCGCCTTGTGATCGCCGGCTTCCATTCCCTCATGCGCAGCCTTGTCATTACCCATTAATAGTTGGCACGCACCTGGAGAGTTACGGCAGGAACGTCAGAGGTAGTACGAATCGATAGGGAACTTGGTCTAGCAATCCTTGTTCCGTCAACAACGCATCTCGAAAAGGAGCCGTTAACCCTGAATCCAAGAATTCGATTTTGCCAGACGCCCGGATAGCTTTCGCTGACACTCTCTGTGGCAATGATTGGGTCTCCAATCTGCCACTTTGATGCAATTACTTGCACCAATTGACGTGCATTGTCTACCCCCGATTGAGGTGGCCAACTAGCTCCTAGGCCTCCAGGAGGGAGGAGCGAAAAATGGTAAGGAAGCGGCGGAGGTATTACAACATCGCTGTCAACAATAACGCCAACGGTCGCAGCGGTAGTCATTCCTTTGCTAATTGCACTGAATTCGTAGTATTGAACCAGATCGCTAGCAGTCGCAGAGGCATCTAGGCCAGGCAACGCACTACCAGTCAATGTCACAAAATCCGTTGTATCTGACGATCTGCTAGCACTAATTGAGACAACTTGTCCAGTTTTTGTGTTCCTTGCCGATACCTGTGGTTCAGAAACACCAATATAATTTACCGAAATGGAATCACCGAGGTGTGCTAGGCCGGGCGAACCGACGTATAGCAACGGACCAAGGGGAGGGCGCTTTGAGCACCCTGCCACTAGCGAAAAAAATACGAGGCAAGCCTTAGTCTTGGTCGAGACCATTACGACCCTTTCCCCCTTCGGTCGCCTGGGGTTGCTCCTGTATCGTGGACTCGTAACTAAGCGCATTGAGCGACCTCGCCCTTATGACGGGCTTCGAACTCGACAGGGGAAAGGTAGCCAAAGTTGGAATGTCTCCGTTTCCGATTGTAGAAGACCTCGATGTACTCGAAGATCGCCCTTCTGGCCTCTTCGTGGCTGCGGTAGCCGCCCGATAATTCAGTCTTGAGCGTCGAGAAGAAGCTCTCGGCCACCGCGTTGTCCCAGCAGTTCCCCTTGCGGCTCATGCTCACGACCATCCTGTGGCTCTTGAGCGCCTCGCGATAGTCGTTTGAGGCGTATTGGCTACCGCGATCGGAGTGGTGGATGTGCCCAGCGCCAGGTCGGCGGTTCTTGACCGCCATGTCGAGCGCATTGAGCGCCAGCACCCGGTCAATCCGATCGGACATGGACCACCCGACGACCTTGCGAGAGAAGAGATCGAGGAGCGTGGCCAGGTACAGCCACCCCTCGTCCGTCCGAACGTAGGTGATGTCCTCGACCCAGGCCTGATTGGCGGCCGTCTGCTGGAAGTTGCGGTCCAGCAAGTTCGGAGCGACCGGCAAGTTGTGATTCGAGTCCGTGGTCTTGGGAACCCAGCGCCGGCGCTTGCGAACACGAATCCCTTGCCTCTGCATGAGCCTGGCAATCCGCCTCTTGCCGACCCGCTGCCCTTGGGCTCGTAGCTCGACAAGAATCCTGGGGCTGCCATAGGTACCGCGGCTCTCTCGGTGAATCTGGAGGATTCGCTCCGTCAGCACCTCGTTGTTGCGCTCGCGCGATGACTTGCCCCGCTTGAGCCAGGCGTAGTAACCCGAAGATGAGACCCCGAGGGCGTCACACAAGACAGTGACAGGATATTCAGCCTTCTCCGCGTCCACAACCGCGAACCTCACAGACTCTGGCTCGCGAAGAAGGCTGTGGCTCTTTTTAGGATGTCGCGCTCCATCCGCAGCCGCTCGTTCTCCCGGCGAAGGCGTTTGAGTTCGTCCTTCTCAGAAACGCTCAGCCCTCCGGATTCCGTGGCCTCGGACGTCGAGGTAGCCCCCTTCTTCCAGGTCATGAGCGTCGTGTAGCTGACGCCGAGGTCTTCGGCGACCTGGGCGCAGCTCCGATCGCCGTGGTGGCACATCGCCACGGCCTGGGCTCTTTCGGCATCGACCCTTGGACTCCTTCCCTCCCTTCTTACCCATGGGAGCAGGTGTCCACGGAACCGGAGCAAGCCCAGCGTGACGACGCCCCGTGAACTGAGCACCGCCCATCACGACCGGATGTATGAGCTCATGTCCGCTCACTTCGACCGGGTCACGCGCGAGAATTTCGAGCACGATCTCTCGGAAAAGCAGTGGGTCATCTTGCTGCGCGACAGCGTGAGCGGCGAGATCCAGGGCTTCTCGACCCTCATGCTGCTGGACGCCGTGATCTTGGGCGAGCCCATCAAGGCGGTGTTTTCCGGAGACACCATCGTCCACCGCGACTACTGGGGCGAAACCGAGCTCGCGAGCGTGTGGGGTCAGTTCATCCTCTCGCTGATCGAGCGGTATCGCGGGACGAAATTCTACTGGTTCCTCATCTCCAAGGGCTACCGGACCTACCGTTTCCTACCGGTCTACTTCAAGGAATTCTTCCCGCGCTTCGACAAGGAAACCCCCGAATTCGAGGGCCTCTTGATGGAAGTGCTCGCCGAGCGCAAGTTCCCGCACCACTACCTGCCGGAACTCGGGATCCTGCGCTTCGATGACGACAAGGATCGCCTCAAGCCCGAGCTTGCCGAGGTCAACGAGCTGCGCAAGAAGGATCCGCACGTGGCCTTCTTCCATGACCGGAACCCGGGCTACGTGAACGGAGATGAACTGGTCTGCGTCGCCGAACTCTCGGAAGAGAACCTCAAACCGATCGCGTTGAAGGTTTGCGCTCGGGCGAAGCAGGCGGTTCACCTCAGCTGAGCGCGGCATGGCGAGAGGCTGGAGACGCGCAACTCTGGTGGTCTGGGGCCTGGTCGGGGGACTCGCGACTCCTGCCCTGTGCGCGCCGGCCCTCGTCGAAACCTGGCAGGACGTGCCCCCGGCGATCGCCTCGGATGGCTCGCCGATCGGTCGCTGGACCGTCGCCTTCGCCGGGTACGGCACGGTCGAGCGCCCTCAGACCCAGCCCTGTTTGATCCTGCGACCGGGGATGAGCCGGTCGGCCGACGAGACGCACGCGGCGCTGGTCACGAGCGGGCAGAGCTTCCGCTCCCCTCATCTGCTCGCGACCTGCCTGACCCGCATGCCGCTGAGGAGGAACACGCCTCCCAACCCCTGGGAAGTCGCATGGCTGGTCTGGGACTACCAGGACCTCTCGCATTACTACTACTTCATCTTGAAACCGAACGGTTGGGAGTTGGGGAAGGTCGTCCCGTCGCCGAAAGGTCCCCGGCAACGCTTCCTCATGACGGGCAATGAGCCCTATCGCATCGGAAACTGGCACCGGATCGAGATCCGGCAGCAGGGGAACGTGATCCGGATGAGGGCGGACAATCGCGCCCTTCCCACTGCCACCGATCCGACGGATCCCTACCTGGAGGGTCGTGTCGGCCTCTACACGGAAGATGCCGAGGTGGCCTTCGGGCCCCTCTCCGTCGAGGGAGAGTAGCATGCACGGACGTCGCTCGGCGGGATTCACGCTAATCGAGGTGGCGCTAGCCATCGTCGTGGGACTGCTCGTCCTGGTCGGGGCGACCCTCATGTACCAGCAGACGATCATGTCCAGTTCCTACTCCAAGGCGCGCGAGAAGGTGCAGGCCGCCTGCGGCCTGATCGAAGAGACGGCGGCGGCCAACAGCGGCAACTATCCCCAGCCGGTCGCCTTCGAGACCATCTGGGGGGTGCGGCGACAGGCGGACGCGACCACGAGCCCTTGGGGCGGGACGGTAGGAACGTTCGCCGTGGCGGCGCAGGGCATGGTCCCGGTGACGGGGTGGCCGGCGGCCCCTTGGACCGTGTTCTCGTACCGGAACCCCATCTACGCGGGCAGCCTCGGCTATGCCCTAGGCAATACCGGCGCCACCCAGTCGGCCACCGACGTCCTGTCCGGCACCACGACCACGTTCACCACCTACCTCGTCGGAGTTTGGGACAATCAAGCGAACGCCCCTTATTTCCCTGCTGGCGGTCGGTAGGTCTAAGCTCGTCGGCCTAAAGATATACCCCCCATCGAGGGGGAAACCAGATGAGGCCTGCTGCCTGATGGTGGAATCCTTCGCTCTAGCCTTTGACGGCGCCGGCAGTCAATCCTGCAAGGATTCGCCGCTGGAAGATGAGCGCCAGAACGATCAGGGGCAGCGTGACCAGGATGGTGGCCGCCATGACCTGGCCCCACGGGAATTCGAAGCTGCTCGACGTGATGCCCTGGAAACTGAAGATGGCCCGGGTGACGGTGAAGTGCTCGGGCGTCTGCATGAACGATAGCGCGAACAGAAATTCGTTCCATGACTGGATGAAGGCGAGCAGGCCCGTCGTGACGAGGCCAGGAGTGGAAAGAGGCAGCATGATCTGCCAGAAGGTCCGGAAGGGGGTCGCCCCGTCCATGTAGGCCGCCTCTTCCAGCTCGCCGGGCAGGGTCCGGAAGAAGTGCATGAGCACCCAGACTGTGAACGGCAGGGTGAAGAGCAGGTAGCTGAAGACCAGGGCGGGCAGACGGTTGAAGAGCCCGAACTGGTTGATCATGGTGTAGAGGCCGCCCAGCACCGCGATCTGGGGGAACATGGTCATGGTCAGCACGACGTACTGCAGGGCGTTGCGGCCCCTGAAGCGGATACGTCCCAGGGCATAGGCGGCTATGGCCCCGACCAGGAGCGAGAGCCCCACCGAGCCGACGCTCACCAGGATCGAGTTGAGGAAGGCCGTCTGGAACTGGCCGTCGGCGATCACGAGCCGGTAGTTCTCGAGGGTGAGGGCAGAGGGCCAGTAGCGGACGGGTGTTACGAACAGCTCGCCATCCGGCTTCAGCGACGAGACCAGCGCCCAGTAGAACGGGAAGAGCAAGTAGACCAGGATCCCCGCGACCAGCAGGTAGAACCCCGTCCTTGCCAGCAAACGCAGCGGGGCCTTAGTCATCGACGGCCTCCAGCTTCACCAGACGCGTGTACAAGAAGACAAAGACAGCCAGGATCAGGAAGATGGCCACGCTCACGGCCGAACCGGCCCCCACGCGCGAGAAGTCGACCAGGATCTGCTGGTTGTAGACGGCCAGCGTCTGGAAGCTCGGGCGGTTGCCCACCAGGGCGTAGAAGACGTCGAACACTCGCAGCGCGTCCATGGTCCGGAAGATGACGGCGACCCCGATGATCGGCTGCAACAGGGGCAGGGTGATGGTCCAGAACTGCTCGAGCGGGCTCGCCCCGTCCACCCGGGCCGACTCGTAGAGCTCCGGCGAGATCACCTGCAGCCCGGCGAGGAGCAAGAGGGCCATGAAGGGGGTCGTCTTCCAGATGTCGATCGCCGCGATCGAGAGCAGGATCGTGTGGGGATTCGCGATCCAGGCCACGGACTGGTGGATCACCCCCAGTCGCAGCAACAGGTCGTTGATGACCCCGTAGACGTCGTTGAACATCCACTTCCACATCTGGGCCGAGATGACGGTCGGAATCGCCCAGGGCACGAGCATGGCCGTCCGCAAGAGGGTGCGGCCCTTGAACTTGCTGTTGACCACAAGCGCGATCAGCAGGCCCAGAGCTAGCTCTAGCACGACCGTGATGAGCCCGAAGCTGACGGTGAGCTTGAGGCTCGAGACGAAGTGGCGATCGCCCAGGAGCCTGGCGTAGTTCGCGAGGCCGACGAAGTGCGTCGGATGGCTGCTCGCGAGTCGAGCATCCGTGAAGCTGTAGCCGATCGTCTGCAGGAGCGGATTGGCCGCCACGACGAGCACCGTGAGCAGGGTCGGCACCAAGAGCCACCAGGCGAAGCGCTCCCGGGACCGGTTCAATATGCTGACCTTCGAGCTCATGGCGCCCCCTAGTCCTTCAAGGCCTGTTCGATGTCTTCCTGCATGTGGCCCGCGGTCTCGACCGGGTCTCCTCCCTGCAGGATCTCGCCGACCCCCTGGTAATAGATCGAGCTGACCTCGTGGTAGTGCTCGCCGACCCGGCTGCTGGGGCGCGGCACGGCGTAATCCACCAGGGGCGCCATGATCCCGACCATGGGCTGCGCCTTCTTGAGTTCCTCGTCCTGGAAAATCGACCGCATGGTCGGCATTAGGCTCAGCGTCCTGGCACGCCAGACCAGGACGTCCCGGCAGGTCAGGTAGCGAACGAAGGCGATCGCGGCCTCCGGGTTCCTGGAATACCTCGACACGGCGAGTTCCCAGCCGCCGAGGGCGGCGGCCGGCGTGGTCTGGTCGTTGGCCCGCGGGAGGGCCGTGACGCCCACCTTGCCCTGGATGGGTGAGCCGCTGGCTTGCGCCGCGGCGTAGGCGTACGGCCAGTTGCGCATGAAGGCCGCGTTGCCGCTCTGGAAGACGTTGCGGGCATCCTCCTCGAGGTAGGAGGTGACGCCGGGCGGAGAGATGGTCCCCACCCAGCCAGCCGCGCGGCGGAATGCGGCGATCGCACCCGGGGTGTTGACCTCGACCCGGCCGGTCTCGGGATTGATCACCTGCCCGCCCCGGTGGCTCGACTGCCATTCGAGGGCGTTGCAGGTCAGGCCCTCGTAGGAGTTGCCTTGCCAGACGTACCCAGCGAAGTTGCGGCGGGTCCGACGCTCGCCGGTCTGGATGGCGCGGGCCATCGACTCCAGCTCGTCCCACGTCCGGGGCGGGGTGCCGAAGCCGTACTTCTTCAAGAGGTCGGTCCGGTAGTACAGCAGCCCGATGTCGAAGTAGTAGGGCATCGCGACCAGGCGGCCCTCCACGGTGCTGTTCCGGATCAGCGCGGGCAGGTGGCCGCTCGCTTCAACCCCGAGGGACGGGCGCAGGTCCAGCAGGTGCGGGGCGAAGGCACCCGGCCAGACGACATCGAGCATGAGGACGTCGACGTCGGGACTCTGGCTCTGGAACAGCCGCTCATAGGCCGCGAAGTTCTCGCTCGTGTTGGTCGGCTTGGGCACGATCCGAACGTGGATGCCGGTATCGGCCTCGAAGCGTCTGGCCAGCGCCCGCTCGGCGTTCTCGGACGCCTCCATCGAGTCGCCGTAGTAGGTCAAGCTGACGCCCTGGAACCGGCGGTCGGGGTGCGGAACGGCGGGAGCCTCGAGCGCCGGGGCGGGGGCCGTGGACGAGACGCTTACCCGGGGTTTGGGGGCGCAGCTGGCCATGAGGGCGATCGCCGGCAGCCAGCCCATCAGCCGCCAGAAATGGGCTCTCGTCACGCCGCGGGCCTCCTCTCGCTCGGTATCCCGGTAGAGTAGCAGAAAAACCAAGGGGCCGTGAAGCGTTCACGGCCCCCCGTTTGCGAATCGCGGTTAGACCCGTTCACAGTCGAGCCGGTTGCGAGCGCGCCCGCAGGAATCGCGCCGCAGCGTACTTCCCGTACGTGAGGCGCGATTCCGAACAGATGGGCCGGCGAAAGCCGGAGGACGTAAGCCGCAACAAGGCCGACTGTGAGCGGGTCTAGCGGGCTGCCTTTGCCCCCGCGAAGCCCACGTCGTACTTGTTGCCGGCGTTCCAGAGCAGGTAGCCGACCGCCCCTTCGCGCCGCGCCGCGTGGATCTCGGTCGTGACGTAGCGGGGCGTGAAGTTGCTCACGTGCCACGGGAAGGCCTGGAGCCAGGGCCGGATGGTCACCCCCGTGCCGTTGGTGATCTTGGCGAGCTTCTTGACGCCCGCGTCGACGAAGTAGTCGGGCTCGTCACCCGGGTGCTTGTGGCCGTCGAAGGTGCCGAAGAAGTGCGACGGGTAAACCATCGGGCAGATGGCGTCCGTATACCGGGCCATGTCTTGCACGCGCTGGCCGGTGTTGCGCTCGTCGATGGACTGCTGCCAGGCGATCACGCCGTAGACGTCGATGCTGACCATCTTGCCCATCTTGTGAAGCTCGGACTGGGCCCGCTGCAGGAAGCCCGTGATGACCTGGTGCTTGGGATGGGTCTTGGGATCGAAGCCGTAATCGATGTCCTTGATGTTGCCCTGCGCCGGGTACCGGATGTAGTCGAACTGCACCTCGTCGACCCCGGACGCGGCGAGTTCCTTGGCGAGGTCGATCATGTACTGCTGCACGGCCGGGTTGTAAGGGTTGGCCCATGCCGGCTTGTGCTTCTCCAGGAACAGCGCCCCCGACTTGGTCTTGATGGCCAGGTCGTGGCGATGCCGGGCGAGGATCGGGTCGTGGAACAGGCAGATGCGGCCCGCCACGTGGATCCCCTTGGAGTGCAGGTAGTCGACCTTCTTCTTGAGGTCGCGGATGGGGCCTTCTTTGAAGGCTCCGATCTCCTTGGCGAGCGGCACCTGGCTCGGGTAGGAGACGATCCCGTCCTCGTCCTTGGCATCGAAGAGGACGGTGTTGAGGCCGGCGGCCTTCATGCCGTCCACCAGCTTGTAGAAGCGGGGAATGGCCATCGAGGTGGCCGTCAGGTAGATGCCGCGGGCATCGAAGGCGTGTGAGGCGGCCGGGGCCGCCTGGACCTGCGGGGCGAGCGCGGACATGCCGAGTGCCAGGGCCGAGAGCGTGGCGAATGAGGCGGAAAGCTTCATGCAAACTTCCTTTGGTGGTTTCACGGTGTTGGGGAGCATGCGGATGTCCCTCTTATACAGGACACCCGATCAATCAGCAAGGTGGATCGATCAGGCGCCAAGCAAGCCTTCATGCGGGTCCTTGAAGAAACCGAGCAAGCATGCGACGCTGGAGACGCCGCATGCGGCAATCCCGCTGGTCCCCGTCGTAGCACGCAAAGGAGCCACACCATGATCGCGAGACTATTGACCCGCACGGCCCTGATCGGGGCGGCCGCCGCCACGATGACGGGCTGCGCGGCCTACCTGCCCCCCGAGTATTCGGGCTACCTCTACCGCGACGTCTCCATGCCGCTCTCGGCCACGGAGAATCCGACGGGCGAGAAGGTCGGGACCGGCACGGTCACGAACATCCTCGGCCTGGTCGTGACGGGCGACGCCAGCATCCAGGCCGCCGCCCGCGCGGCCGGCATCACCAAGATCTCGAGCGTGAGCTACAAGTCGACCAACACCCTCGGGATCGTCTCGACCTACACGGTGTACGTGTACGGCAACTAGAGCGCCTAACAAAACTGTTCCTACGAGCCGACACGTCGGCCAAACAGAGGTAACATGCCTGGTTTTGTTAGGTGCTCTTAGCCCCCGATCGCGACAAACAACGAGGCGGTCCGATCGGACCGCCTCGTTTCGTTACTCGCCGTAGACGACTTGCGAGGGCTTGCGGGACGACCGCATCTGGGACGACTGCGAGCGCGATCGCCCGTGTCGCCGAGGAGTCGCCGGTTCCTCGTCCCGCGCACGGCTCCCTTCCAGCATCTTCCGACCAACGACCGTCTGGCTCAAAAGGGCCGCGACCAGCTTCTCGGGTTCGGCTTGTCGCAGGAGCTCCTGGGCGATCGCCCGGAACACCTCGGCCTGCCCGTTCGCCTCGCGCAGGATCGCCTCGGCCTGCACCCGGCTCATCGGGACGCGCGCCTCGCGGCTCGTCGGGCGTTCCGGTGAGCGCTCAGAGGCCCGCTCGGGGCGGGAAAGCCGTTCGTCCTCGCGACGGACCGCGTCCCGCCGTGGTTCGGGCCGACGGGGGGCTTCTTCCCGGCGTGGCGCTCGCTCTTCGACCGCCTCCGGACGGGGTCGGCGGGTCTCGGGATCCCGCCGGACGGGAGCCGGTGTGGGTTCCGCGACGGCAGCGGCCCGGCGGGCCCCTTCGTCGAGGTCCTGCTGGATCTTCTTGAAGTAGCGATCCTCTTCGGGGGTCACCAGGGTGACGCAGATCCCCTTGTTGCCCGCCCGGCCGGTGCGGCCGCTGCGGTGGACGTAGGTCTCGGTGTCCTGCGGGACCGAGACGTTGAACACGTGGCTCACGCCCGAGATGTCGAGGCCGCGGGCCGCCACGTCGGTCGCGACCAGGATGTTGGCCTCGCCGCGCTTGAACTGGTCGAGGCTCGCGATGCGCTGAGCCTGGTTCATGTCGCCGTTGAGGTAGGTGGCGCGGATGCCGGCGGCCTTGAGCTTGCGCGCGACGGTCGAGGTCTCGCCCTTGCGCTTGCAGAACACGAGGCCGAGCGTCGGCCGCTCGCGTTCGATCAGTGCGATGAGGGCGTCGATCCGCTTGGGCTCGCTCACCCGCAACACCCGGTGCGCGATGTCGACCGGGGTGGTGAGCCCCGAGCTGACGGCAATCTTCTCGGGCGAGCGCATGTACTTGCGGGCGATCGCCTCGATCTGCTTGGGGAACGTGGCCGAGAACAGGAGGGTGACCCGAGGCTGCGGCAGGCCCTGCAGGATGAACTCGAGGTCGTCCTTGAAGCCCATGTCGAGCATTTCGTCGGCCTCGTCGAGCACGACGGTCGTGCACTTCTCGAGGTGCAGGTTGCCGCGGGTCAGGTGGTCACGCAGGCGGCCCGGGGTCCCGACGATGATCGAGCTCCATGCGAGATCGGTCATCTGGCCGTCCATCTTGGTGCCGCCGTAGATGGCCGAGACTAGCACCCCCAGGTGGCCACCTACCCGGTTGATCTCGTCGGCGACCTGGATGGCCAGCTCGCGGGTGGGCACGATGACGAGGACCTGGGTATCGGGGGAAGCGGGGTCGAGCCGGGCGAGGACCGGTAGCCCGAAGGCGAGCGTCTTGCCCGATCCGGTCTTGGCCTGAACCATGAGGTCCTTGCCCTTGAGGACTTCGGGGATCGCGGCCGCCTGCACGGGGGTCGGCCGGGTGTAGCCCATCTGGCGAAGACCCGTCAGCACCCCTTCCGGCAGCGCGAGGTCTTCAAAGGTTTGGGTGGTAGACAACAGTCGAGGTCACTCCTTCGTGGTGCCCCGGCGCCCGTACGTGGGGAAGGGCACGCCGGTACCTGCAGGACGGCCGGTACCTGGGCCGCGCCGTTGCTCCAAACGGCGGTGGGCGGAGCCAAGGGGGCGCGGCGCTGCGGGCGACCCGATGGGTCTGCTCCGGCAGCGGGAACCGTGCGGCCCAAACCTTTACTCCCGCTGCATGCATCATACCACGAACCGGCCGGTTTCAGGCGGATCCGGCGGCCCGGTCACACGACGGGATGGCGTTTGGTGTTGGACAATGCCCCATCAGGGGCCATTTTGCCTTATAATGGCGCGAGGAGTGTTCTGGATGACCGTGACCGCCCCGTCGCATCCGAAACCGGCTTGCCTCAAGTCACCGACCGACGATCGCTGGCTCGACGCCGCCATGGGAGACCTGCCCCGCCTCCTGGCCGACCACGCCCACTGCGAAGAGAAGGCCGCCGCGACCGCCCTGAGCCTGGTCGCTCGATACCCCGACGACGTGCCCCTGGTGACCAGCATGCTGCACCTCGCCCAGGAGGAGCTCGGCCACTTCACCCGCCTGGTCCAGGTACTGCGCGAGCGAGACTGGCCTCTCGGGCGGATCGAGCCCGATCGGTACGTCAAGGCCCTCCTCGCGCTCAACCGAGTCCAAGGGGTCGAGCACGTGGTCGATCGCCTGCTCATCCTGAGCCTCGTCGAGGCCCGCAGTTGCGAACGGATGGGCCTCCTGGCCGAGCACCTACCCGATCCCGACCTGCAACCCCTTTACCACGACCTGGCCTTTACTGAGGCCGGACACCACCAGCTCTTCGTTTCGCTGGCGTGCCATTACCTCCCCAAGGAGGCGGTGACGGCGCGCCTGGAGGCGCTGAGCTGGGCCGAAGCGGACATCGTCCGAGACCTGACACCGGGTCCCCGGATGCACTGAGACGACCACTGAGGAGGAGAGCTTGTACCCACGCGCCCTAGCGAAGTTCCAGGACCAGGCCATCAAGGATCAGTACCTGGAGAAATACGGAGATCCCCTCGACGAGGTGTCTCCCCAGGACCTCATGGACCTCATGGAGAACCTCTGGCTGTCGACCCGCGGCAACTACGCCAGCTTGCGCGACGGGCTGACCCGCAAAGGGGTCGACCCTTGGACGTGCCGGCAGCAACTGGCTCAGGCCTACTTCAAGGCCATGTACCTCCGCGAGCACGAGCTGGACGAGGACGAGGACAAGAGCAAGGTCGAGGACGTGACCGACTTCATCCTGGTCCGCATCCACGACCACATCCGCGAGTTCCAGGCCCGCGAGGCCGAACAGGACGCCCGGACCCGCGACAAGTTCGGGATCCGGATGCCGCGCGGCTACTAGGCCGATCTCACTGAATGGACACCTGGGCCTGACGGGTGTCCATGCGGCCCTTGTCGTCCCGGACCTGCACGGACAGGGACACGAAGCCATTGGTGCTGAAGCCGTTGGTCGGGGCGACCCAGACGGGGTACTGGGCATACGGGTCGTTGAGGACCCCGGCCGACGCCTGCCAGCGGTAGGTGATCGGCGACGAATCGGGGCTGGTCGCGGCCACCCCCAGGTTGACGGTGGCCCCCGCGTGAACGAACGTCGCGGGGACCTGCCAGCTGGTGATGTGCGGCCCCTTGGTGGGGTCGACGAGCAGAGGCAGCGCGCCTGCGCACCCCGCGAGCCACGCCGCGAGGCCGAGCCCTCCTACCAAGCGAAATCGGCGCATGCCTGACCCCCGACGAGCCCCCGCCGAGCGGGTTCGAACCAACCGAGCCTGACGCCATCGTAACGGTTCGCTTCCGTGCCGGCAAGTCGGTTTCGGCCGAGGAGCCTCAGCGAAGCGGCCACGTAGCCGTTTTGCGCCGCCCCGGCCCGCGGTACCCTGGGGGCGCCGCGCGGCGGCGATGACGGTGAGGCGGTCAATGAGCCGGAAGATGTTCAGTGGGCCCTTGGCCCGTCGTTTTGTGCTTTTGGCGGTATTGATCGCCCTTCCCTTTTGGGGAATGAGCACGCTGCTTCTGACCATGGCGGTCTCCGAGCTGCAGGCCCGTCTCCAACCCGAGCTGAAGAGCCTGTCCGGGGTGGCGGCCCTCATGGTCGACGATTGGTACAATCGGCAGCTCAACGACTTGCGCCTTCTCGGTCACCTCGCCCGGGCAGGGACGATGGGGTCCGCTCAGAGCCAGGTGCTGGAGCGGTTTGCCGCGAGCCATCCGGAATGGTGGCAGGTCGCCCTCTTCGACCTGCGGGGCGGAATCCGGCTGCGGCGCTCCTGGCCCCCGGGCAGCCCGACCCCGGATCCTCGCCTCATGCCACCGGTCGCGAGGGCCATCAAGGACGGGGTCGGCTCTGCCTCCAACCTGTACCACGGCCATGGGGACTCCATGCTGCGGTTGGCGATTGCCGTCCCCCTATTCGATCGCGGCCGCATGGTCGGTGTCGCCGCAGCCATCTACCAGGTCCATCGATTGCAGGTCCATCGATTGGGAAGCCTGTTGGAGGGCCTTCGACTGCCTACGGGGGTGACCATCACGCTCCTGGATGGCGACGACCGGGTCATCTATCAAAACCTGCCGTCCACCCGCTGGATCGGCCTACCGATGCCCAATCAGGCGATCGTGCGGCGCAGCGCGTCGCTCAATCGGCCGGTCGTGGTCAAGGCCGTCGACGGGGTCGTTCGGGAGTATTGGACCCAACGCATCCCGACAACCGGCTGGCAAGTTAACGCCGGCATTCCGCTCAGTGGAATCTACGCGGTCCGCAATCGCATGGTGACCACCGCCATCCTCTTGGACGTGGTGGTCACGCTGCTGACTTTGGGGCTGGCGATCGCCATGGCGCGCCGTTTCACCCAGCCGGCCATCGACCTGCGGGACGTGACCAATGCCTTTGGAGCGGGGCAGCTGGACGTCCGACTGCGCCGGCTGCCGGCAAACGAGCTCGGCGAGGTGGGGCGCAGCTTCAACCGAATGGCGGACCAGATCCAAACGAGCCGGCGCAACCTCGAGGCGGAAGTCCAGAGGCGCACCGAGGACCTCAAGGGGGCCAACAGCGAGCTGCAACTGGCCAATCAAAAGCTGACCGTGACGGTCGACGAGCTGCAGCGACTCGAGCAGATGCGCGCCGAGTTCCTCAACATGATCAGCCACGACCTGCGCATCCCGCTCACCTCTGTGCTCGGCTACGCCGAACTGCTCGAAGACGACGAGGCGCACCACCTCACGCCCCCGGAGAGGGAGTACCTGCAAGGGATCGTTGCCGGAGCCCAGCGCATGACCGCGTTGCTCGAGCAGTTGCTCGACTTTGCCCGGGTCGAGGCCGGGCAGCTGAAGCTCGACTGCGAGGCCGTTGACCTGGCCGAGCTGGTGTCCCGGGAGCTCGAGACCTTCAAGGTACTGGCCGGCCGCAAGCAGCAACACCTCGACACGAAGCTGGTCGGCAACGGCATGGTCCTCGCCGATCCGGATCGTATTCAGCAGGTCCTGGCCAACCTGCTCTCCAACGCGATCAAGTACACGCCAACCGGCAGCCACATCACGGTGTCGGTGGAGCCGCAGGGCGACGATGTCCGAGTCGCCGTCGCCGACGATGGTCCGGGGCTCACGCCCGGAGAGAAGGGCCACGTCTTCCAGCGCTTCTACCGCGGCAACGGCGCCGGGCAACAACCAGGCACCGGTCTGGGGCTGTCGATCGCCAAAGGGATCATCGAGACCCATGGGGGGGCGATCGGGGTGGACAGCGAGCCGGGGCATGGGGCCACCTTCTGGTTCGCCCTGCCGACCTTGCAGGAGGGGGGCGATCCGACCAGTAGACAGCCCGGCTGTGCGGTCCGGAACGAGGGCGTCAAATCGACCTTGCGGGTCTCGACCCTGCCTCCGACCATGTCTACTGCTGGGTCGGATAATACGGGTTATGTCGACCCGGAACGAAAGTAGGCCCCTCGGCGATCCGTTATGTCAATTCCGAGAACGTGTGGCTGGTCAGGTCCAGTTTGACCTCGGATCTGGGGTTGATGGTCGAGACCATAACCAGATTATCCGACGTTGGTCGCCCCGAACCGTGACTCTGATATCACATGATGAAAGAGTGATTAATTGAATTGCTGCCATGGGACTGTAGGTCGCCAGGTAGTTGCCCTAGTTGATGATATCCCTGGTTATTGTTTAACGTGGTTATCTATTGAACTAGTGATCCAAGATTGTGACGCAGGAAGGCGATTACATCGAGAAGTCCTTCTCGAGTCTTGAGGTTGGTGAAGAAGAAGGGGCGATCGCCCCGCATCTTCCGTGCGTCGCGATCCATGACGGAGAGGTCGGCTCCGACGTGGGGGGCGAGGTCCGTCTTGTTGATGACGAGCAGGTCCGACTTGGTGATGCCGGGGCCGCCCTTGCGGGGGATCTTGTCGCCGGCGGCCACGTCGATCACGTAGAGGGTTAGGTCGACCAGTTCCGGGCTGAAGGTGGCCGCCAGGTTGTCTCCGCCGCTCTCGACGAAGATCAAGGCGGCCTGCGGGAAGCGGTGCTCGAGGTCCTCGATGGCGACCAGGTTGATCGAGGCGTCCTCCCGGATGGCCGTGTGTGGGCAGCCGCCCGTCTCGACGCCGACGATGCGATCCGGGGACAGGGCCTGGCTTCGCACCAGGAACTCGGCATCCTCGCGGGTGTAGATGTCGTTCGTCACGACCGCGATCTCGATCTCGTCGCGCAGCGCCTTGCACAGGGCGTCGACGAGTGCGGTCTTACCCGACCCTACTGGGCCAGCCACTCCGACGCGGAAAGCATTCATCCGTTCCCTCCTAACCCATCAGCTTCCAATCTTCCCTCCTGCGGAAGCAGGGGGGACCGAGGGGGGTCATCCTTGAAAACCAGCGGCGATCGCCAGCACAACGCGATCGTGAAAATGCGGCTGGACACCAGTGGATGCCCCCCCTACCCCCCCCTGCTGCCGCAGGAGGGGAAATCTCTAGCCGTCTTCAACTGCGAAACAGGCGGCTGTATAGCGTTTCGTGCCTCATGCATGCCAGTCCCAGGCCAAAGCCACAGGAAGACAGATCGTCGTCCTTGAGGTCGATCAACTCGTCGAGGATTCCGTCGATTGGGGCATGCAGGGCCGCGATCACCTGCTGCGCTTTCGTCTGCCCCAGCGGGATCAACCGTTGCCCGGCTCCGATCAGGTTGCTGACCCAGGCATGAAGGAACCCCGTAAGGGCCGACCGCTCCGGAATCCGCCAGCCCGCCGCCCCGTGCCCGAACGCGATCGGAAAGTGCCAGGAAACCGGATCGCCGAGGTCCCGAGCCAATTCTAGGGGAAGCAAGGCTTGCAGGGCAACCCAGAACGATCGCCCCGTCTGCGCACTCTGCAGGCGCAGCTCCTCGGCGTCTCGCGTGGCCGCGATCCAGTCGTTCCAGTACCGCAGGCGATCGCCGTCCCCCTCCGCCCGGTAGGCTCTCAGCATGACGGCCGCCTCGATCCGGACGGGACCGAAGGCCAACCCATCCTCCAGCCATCCTCTCAGGGTCGAGTCGTCTCGGACCGTTCCGGATTCGACCAGGGACTCCAGCCCTTCCGAATAGCTGAACGATCCGATGGGGAAGCTCGAATTGGTCAGCTGAAGGAGACGGAGGAGGGAGAGGTTCGCCTCAGTGGGCATGCCCGTAGGCCCCGACCTCGGGCTCGAAGGGGGCCAGCTCCTGCCGCCACTGGACTCCCAGCTGGATCAGCATGTGCCCGAGGACCGGATCGGGCGCGCACTTCAAGTAGTCGGGCCCGACCTCCAGGGCGACGTGGCGGTTTCCGAGGTGGTAGGCCGCCTTCAAGAGGTCGTGGGGGGTGTCGGCCGTGATCAGCATGACGGGCTCCTCGGCGGCCACGATACGCAGGGTACGACCGTCTTCCCGGGCGGCAAGGCGATCTCCATCCCGCAACACGCTGCCGCGTGGCAGCAGCAGCCTCAGGACCACCCCCGCTTCGGGCTCCAGGACCCGCCGCCCGCGGCGGCGCTCCTCGGCCGTCATCGGCACCGTGAGCCAGTCTTCACCGTTTGACCCGGAGGCCACTCGCTCCTCGAAATGCAGCTCCACGCCGATCCCCCTCAAAACAGGAAGTAACGCTGCGCGAGCGGCAGCACGGTGGCGGGCTCGCAGGTGAGCAACTCCCCGTCGGCGCGGACCTCGTAGGTCTCGGGGTCGATCTCCATCCGGGGCAAGGCGCCGTTCAGCTTCATGTCCTGCTTGCGCAGGGTCCGGGTACCGCGAGTCGCTACCATCAGCTTGCGGGTGCCGAGTGCCCCCGCGATCCCCTCGTCAAGCGCAGCCTGGGAGGTGAAGATCACGCTCGTCTCCGAGCGAGCCCGGCCGAAGGCGCCGAACATCGGGCGACCGTAGACCGGCTCCGGCGTCGGGATGCTCGCGTTGGCGTCTCCCATCTGGGACCACGCGATCATGCCGCCCTTGAGCACCAGGTCCGGCTTCACCCCGAAGAAGGCGGGGGTCCACAGCACCAGGTCGGCGAGCTTGCCGACCTCGACCGAGCCCACCCAGTCGGCGATCCCGTGGGCGATCGCCGGATTGATCGTGTACTTCGCGAGGTACCGCCGGATCCGGGTGTTGTCGTGCTCGGCCGGATCGCCTGCGAGGGCCCCCCGCTGGCGTTTCATCTTGTGGGCGGTTTGCCAGGTCCGCAGGATCACCTCACCGATCCGGCCCATCGCCTGGGAATCCGACGACATCATGCTGATCGCTCCGAGGTCATGCAGGATGTCCTCGGCCGCGATGGTCTCGCGGCGGATCCGCGACTCGGCGAAGGCCACGTCCTCGGGGATCGCGGGATCCAGGTGGTGGCAGACCATGAGCATGTCGAGGTGCTCGTCGAGGGTGTTGCAGGTGAAGGGCCGGGTGGGGTTGGTCGAGGAGGGCAGGACGTTCGCGAGTCCACACACCTTGAGGATGTCCGGCGCGTGCCCCCCGCCCGCGCCCTCGCTGTGGTAGGTGTGGATCGTCCGGTCCTGGAAGGCTGCGATGGTCGTCTCGACGAAGCCAGCCTCGTTCAGGGTGTCGGTGTGGATGGCGACCTGCACGTCGAAGTCGTCCGCCACCCGCAGGCAGGCGTCGATCGCCGAAGGCGTCGTGCCCCAGTCTTCGTGCAGCTTGAGCCCCATAGCCCCGGCCCGAATCTGTTCTTCCAGGCCTTCCGGACGGCTGCTGTTCCCCTTCCCCAGGAAGCCGAGGTTCATCGGGAAGGCGTCGGCGGACTGGATCATGCGGTGCATGGCCCAAATGCCCGGGGTGCAGGTCGTGGCGCTCGTACCAGTGCTGGGGCCCGTCCCGCCGCCGATCATGGTCGTGATGCCCGAAGCGAGGGCCGTCTGGACCTGCTGGGGGCAGATGAAGTGGACGTGGCTGTCGATCGCCCCCGCCGTCAGGATCCGCCCTTCGCCCGCGATCACGTCGGTGCCAGGGCCGATGACGATGTCGACCCCTTCCTGGGTGTGGGGATTCCCGGCCTTGCCGAGGGCCGCGATCCGGCCGTGATGGATACCCACGTCGCACTTGAGCACGCCCCACCAGTCCACGACGAGGGCATTGGTGATGACCAGGTCGACTGCTCCCTGGGCCTGGGACAGCGGAGACTGGCCCATCCCGTCCCGGATCACCTTGCCGCCCCCGAACTTGACCTCGTCGCCGTACACGGTCCGATCGCCCTCGACCTGCAGGACGAGGTCGGTGTCGGCGAGGCGGAGGCGATCGCCCACCGTCGGCCCGAACATTTCGGCATAGGCCCGACGGGGCATCCGGTGCGGCATCGTTACCCCTCCAGCGGGCCGTCGACCAGGCCCCGGAAACCGTAGACGTGGCGCGCGCCGGCGAAGGGCACCAGGGTCACGGTCTTGCGATCGCCCGGCTCGAAGCGAACGGCCGTCCCGGCCGGCACGTCGAGGCGCATGCCGCGCGCCCGCTCGCGATCGAACTCGAGGGCCGCGTTGGTCTCGGCGAAGTGGAAGTGAGAACCGACCTGGATGGGGCGATCGCCCGTGTTGGCGACTAGGAGCGAGATGGCTTCACGACCGGCGTTCAGCTCGATCGTGCCCTCGGTGACGAACAGTTCGCCCGGAATCATGGCTAGCGGATCGGCTGATGGACGGTCACGAGCTTGGTGCCGTCCGGGAAGGTCGCCTCGATCTGGATCTCGGGAATCATCTCGGAGACCCCCTCCATGACCTCGTCGCGGCCGAGCAGGGTCGTCCCGAAGGTCATCAGCTCGGCCACGGTCTTGCCGTCGCGTGCCCCTTCGAGCAGGGCGGCGCTGATGAACGCGACGGCCTCCGGATGGTTGAGCTTGAGACCCCGCGCGCGACGGCGCTCGGCGAGCAGGCCCGCCGTGAAGATGGTCAGCTTGTCGAGTTCCTGAGGAGACAGGCGCATGGTCCCGGCATCTTAGCAAACAAGGGTCGCCGGAGCAACCGACGAGAGGGCGTCCCGCAGGCCCTGCAACCACGTGAAGGCAGGCTCCGTATCTGGACCCCGGACCCGCGCGACGAGGCCTCCGGGCAGACGTGAGAGCCCCACGTCGAGGCCGGCGACTGATTCGGGAAGGGAAGCTCGCAGGGCGTCCAGGTCGAGGCTCGCCCAGCGCTGACCGACGGCCACGAGGGTTCCGATCACCGGCACGCCTGCGAGCGCGAGCGGACTACTCCAGACTCGCTCGGAGGCCTCGAACCCCTGCCGATCGAGGAACAACGGTTTTCCCGACTGCCGGATCTCCCAGTCGGATCGCCAGTAGCCCTGCGTGTAGCGCTCTCCCCGGGCCGAGCGCCCGAAACGCACGACTTCCCACCCCAGGAAGGTCGCGAATGGGTCGATCTCGACCTTGAATGCCTGGCGGATACGCGCTCCTTCGAACACGATCGTCTCGCGGGGCGCCCAGGTCAGGTGCGAAGCGCCCTCCAGCCGCACACAGACCTCCTGGGTCGCCCAATCGCCCATCGACCGGTAGACCTTTCCGGCGCTAGCCGTCGAGAGTACGGCGCGAGCGCCCGGACTGAGCTCGATCGCTTGGTCGAGGCGATCGCCGGCCACCATGCCCCCGGCGTTGTGAAGGACCTGGAGGTGACAGGTCTCGCGGCCATATGGATAGAAAGGCCGCATCACTTGCAACGGGGCCTGAGCGTGCGAATGGGTGAGGACGGTCCGCCCTTCCATCCGCTCGAATCGAAGGGACAATCGCCCGACCCAGCCAATTTGTTTCCCCCCTTGGGGGGAGCTTGGCAGGGAGTTCGGATCCAGACTCACTTGCCAGGATGATGGGCGTGCGCGATGGCCTGGTCGGCGCCCGGCAGGATCCCCCCCAGGCTGTAGAAGCCGTTGCTCGGCAACACCAGCTGCACCTTGTCCGACAGCTTCTCGACGTACAGCTTGCGGATCAGCTGGTCGGTCAAGCTGGCCGAGATCATCTTGTTGGCGTCGGCCTCGGCCTTGGCCCGGATGAGACGCGCCTTCGCCTCGGCCTCGGCCTCCACGACCTGCTGCTGCGCGATGGTCCGCGCCTTGACCAGGTCGTTCTCGGCCTGCGTCTTGGCCGCGATCGAGTTGGAGATGGACTCGGGCACGTAGACCGCCCGGATCATGACCTGATCGACGTCCAGGTGGTCCTGAGAGAGGGCATCCCTGAGCTCGGTGAGCGCCATCTTCTCGACCTTGTGTCGACCATCCCCGGTGATGGCCTCGTTGAGGGGCATGGAGGCGAAGGAATCGACGATCGCCGACTTGAACTTGGAGCGGTAGTACCGCTCGACGATGTTGTCGAAGTCCATCCCGTACCGGCGGTACAGGCCCGCGACCGATTGCTTGTCGTGGACCATGTACTCGACGCTGGCATCCACGTTGAAGGCCTGGCCTTCGACCGAGTTGACCTGCACCGAGTCGTCCTGTTCGGCGTGCTGCCCCTCGGAGCCCCTGACCATGACGTACTGCTGCTTGATGACCGGGAACTCGATGATGTGCTGGCCCACGGGGGCCGCGAGCCGATAGCCCGGATCCAGCACCTGGTCGATGTTTCCGGTCAGGTTATTGACCAGGAGGCCCACGTGGCCCTGTCGGACGTAGCTCGAGCCACAGCCGCTCAATCCGAGCGCCAGCGCGATCGCCAGCACTCCCTTCCACTGCGCGTTCACGGGGAACGATCCTTTCTCTTGCGGCGCGACCAGGACGACTTGTCCAAGGCCGTCACTGGCACCTCGAAGGGCCTCCCGACGGCCCGGCGCATGGCCTGGCGACGACGCTTCCAGTAACGAAACGAGAGAAGCCCGAGCCCAGTCGTCACGCCGGTCAGGGCGAGCACGTCGAGCAGCATCGGCCACATCTCACGCCTCCTCGGCTCTTGCCACCCCTGTCTTACTCCTGGCGGCCTGGGTTGTCGAGATGGCCAACGTTAACCGTCCGATCATCCGTTCGTCAGACGGGCGCGCGTGGCCGCCATGGCCGTCATCAAGGGGGCGTACTCGGCGGCCGCGACGTTGACCCGCATCCAGGTGCTGGAGGTCGCCGACGGTGAGAACAGGTGGCCGGGAGCGGCCAGGATGCCCTGCTTGTAGAGCTCGGCCCCGAAGGCGTGGGCATCGCAGCCGAGCTGGGTCCAGACGAACAGCCCTTCTCCAGCTGGCTCGGCCGGCGTGAACCCCGCGGCCGAAAGCGACTTGAGGGCCCGCACCCGGGCCCGCGCGACCCGCTCCTGCAGCCGGGCCACGTGGCGGCGGTAGGCGCCGTCCTGGAGGATGGCCGCGACCGCCGCCTCCGTGGGCTGAGGCGTGGTGACTCCCGACAGCAGCTTCCGGTCGACCAGCCGCGGCATGAGCTCGGGTGGTGCGGCGAGGTAACCGACCCGCCACCCTGGCGAGAGGGCCTTGGTGAAGCTCCCGACGTGGATGACCCGCTGGAGACCGTCCAGGGCGGCCAGGCGGGGGGAAGGGTGCAGCGCGAAGTCGCCCCACACGTCATCCTCGATGATCCAGGTCCCGGCCGCTTCGGCGAGCTTCAGGACCCGAAACGCCTTCGAAGGGGCGAGCGAGCTGCCGGTCGGGTTGTGCAGCGAGGAGGTCGTGAGGTACAGCTTTGGACGATGGGCGGCCAGAAGGGTCTCGAGGGCCGCCAGGTCCGGCCCGTCTTCGCGCCAGGGCACGCCGACCACCCGGACCCCGAGCGCCGCGAACTGGGCGAAGGGCAGGAAGAAGGCCGGATCATCCACGATCGCCGTGTCACCGGGCCTGAGCAGCTCGCGCGCGACCAGATCGAGGGCCTGGGTCGCCCCGACCGTCGTCAGGATTCCCTCTGGCGGCGCGTCGATGCCCAGGTCTCCGAGGCGACGGGCCAGCGCGGTCCTCAGCTCCGGAAAGCCTTGAGGATGTCCGTAGAGCATGGCGGCCCCCTCGTTACGGGCGGCCGTGCGAAGGGCTCGGGAGGTGATCTCCTGATTGAGCCACTCGGGTGGGACCAGCCCGGCCCCCGGGGCCCGGGACACCTCGCTGGTCCGCAGCATGGCCCTCAACAACCAGGATGGATCCGGCGCGTTGGGCAGGGGCTCGGCCCCTTGGGCCGGATCGGCCTCCGCCCGCGCTCCCGGCATCCGGGCGTAAAAGCCGGATCCCCGCCGCGCCTCCACCCAGCCGGCGGCCACCAATCGATCGTAGGCCTCGACCGCCGTGAAGCGCGACACGCCCCAATCCGTGGCGAATTGGCGAACGGAAGGCAGGCGAGCGCCGGGCTGGATGAGGCCCGCCTCGATGCGGCCCCGGAGGTGCTCGAACAGCACGGTCGCTCGCTCCCCGCGGGGGGGCGGCGACTGGACCGGTCCGGTTACCATGACAGTCTTCGGTTTCATACGGACAATTGTACCGGTTCCTTGCTGGTTTGGTGTGCCAGGATGGCCATGTTCCAGCCAAGGAGGATTGAAGCCATGACAGGCCCCATCACCGATCTCGCCGCCTTCGCCGCCTATGCGGCCTCGATGTCCATCACGCCCGGTCCCAACAATTCCATGGTCGCCACGCTGGGGGCCCGTCACGGGTTCCGCGCGGCCGTGCCCGCCATCGGCGGGATCATGGCCGGCGTATTCGGGCTGCTCGTGGCCTCGGGCGCGGGCATCGCGGCCGCCCTCATGGCCCATCCCCAGCTTAAGCTGGCGCTCGCGCTCGGTGGATGCTCCTACCTCGCCTATCTAGCCTACGTGCTCTGGACGGCGGACGGCGCGAAGGGCGGCAAGGAGCGGGGTCCCGTCGGGTTCTGGGGGGCGGCGGTCTTGCAGGCCGTCAACCCCAAGGCCCTCATGATGGCCGTGACGGCGGAAGGAACGTTTCTCGCGCCGACGGCCGGACTGACTGGCGCCGTGACTCTCGCCGGCCTCTTCGTCGCCATCGGGGCCCCGTGCGTCGGGTTGTGGGCCGTGGCGGGCGATCGCCTTCAGTCCTGGCTCTCGAAGCCCGGCCGGATGGTCTTGTTCTCCCGAACCATGGCTGCCCTTCTCGCCGCCACGGCCGTGGGCATCTTGGTCGAGACCTTTCACACCTAAATAGCCCTCGGTGTGACCCGCCGACAGTCGTCTCTTCCGTGACGCCGATCGATTTCCAGTGAACAAGTGTTGACTGCTTGCTGGATTTCTGGCAAATTAGTAAACGACTGCTCACTCAATGAGGGGTTCGACATGGCTCCGACCTCGATCAACCGATGGCTGGAAGGCCCCCTCCTCTCGCCCTTCGTGAACGAGGCGACCTTCGACTTTTACGCCCGCCGGATTCACCCCCAGTGGCGCCTGAAACGGGTTGTCTGCCGCGTCACGGAGGTCCGGCCCGTCTCCGCGTCCATGCGGGCCATCACCCTTGCGCCCAACTCCAACTGGCAGGGATTCCAGCCCGGCCAGCACGTCCAGGTCTTCGTTGAGATCGGCGGCATCCGGCATACCCGGACCTATAGCCTGTGCAACGCGCCGCACGAGGCGCGATCCCTCACGATCGCGATCAAGCGGCAGCCTGGCGGGCTGGTTTCGACCCACCTTCACGATCACCTGGCTGTGGGCGATCTCCTCGAGATCGGCCAGGCCTGGGGGGAGACGAGGCGGCTCGCATCTCCCGATCAACCGCGTCTCTTCATCGCGGGCGGCAGCGGGATCACCCCCGTCATGTCCCACCTCCAAGACCTGGCCGCCACTCGGCCCTCAACGGACGTGGTGCTGATGCAGTACGCCCCCTCAGAGGACGAGATCGCCTTTCAACGCGAGTTGGCGCTGCTTGAGCGTACGATGCCCGGATTCCGGCGGTTCGTCCTGATCACGCGGGACCACGGCGATCGCCCCGGAGTAGGTCGCTTCTGCGCCGACCACCTCGGCCGCGCCGTCCCCGACGCAAGTAAGCGATCGGCCTTGGTTTGCGGTCCCCACGCCTTGGTCGAAGCGGTGCGATCGATCTGGCAGGAGCGCGCCTATGCCAGCCCGATCTCCTGCGAGTCCTTCTCCCCCCCGGAGCCCGTCGATTCCGAGGCGAAGCCGGTTCAACTGAGTTTCGACCGATCGGGCATGCGGGTCACCGGTCGGAGCGGTCGATCGCTCTTGGAGCAGGCGGAAGCCAGTGGCCTGCGCCCAGCGAGCGGATGCCGGATGGGGATCTGCTTCACCTGTAGCTGCCAGAAGCGCTCCGGCACCGTCCGCAACCGCCTCACGGGCCTCGTCTCGTCGGAGCCCGACGAGCTTATCCGCCTCTGCGTCTCGGACCCGCTGTCCGACGTCGCCATCGACCTGTAGGGAGCATGCTATGTCGCAACACCGTGTTCTGAGCCACGAAGAGGTCGAAAGCCTGGGCCACGAGTTCGACGCCCTGAGGCTCGAGGTCATCCAGGATCTGGGGGAGAGTGACGCGCGCTACATTCGGCGAATCCGGACGACCGTGCGGCTCACGGAGCTGCTCGGCCGCTCCCTGCTCATGCTTGGGTTCTTTCCCCCCACCGTCCTGCTCGGTACCCTGGCCCTGGGCCTCTCCAAGATCCTGGAGAACATGGAGCTCGGCCACAACGTCATGCACGGTCAGTTCGATTGGATGAACGACCCTGAGTTCAACGGGAAGACCTTCGAGTGGAACCACTCCTGTCCCGCGGACTTCTGGCGCAAGACCCACAACTTCGAGCATCACACCTACACCAACATCATGGGCAAGGACAAGGACCTCGGCTACGGCCTGTTGCGCCTCTTTCCCGCACAGCGGTGGAAGCCCTTCTTCCTCGGTCAAACCCTGTACGCCTTCTTGCTCGCCACGTTCTTCGACATCGGGGTCGCCATCCAGGACCTCAAGCTGGGGCGGGTATTCGCCGGGCGGGCGAACAAGGAGGAGCTGGACGCCCTGCTTCCTGTCTTCTGGAAGAAGCTCCGGATTGCCTACACCCGGGACTACGTGATCTTCCCGTTGCTGGCGGGCCCGCACGCCCCGGCGGTGCTGGTCGGCAACTTCCTGGCCAACCTCATCCGCAACTACTGGACGTTCGCCATCATCGTCTGCGGCCACTTCACCCAGACCGAGGTCTTCCCACCCAGCGTCCTTGCAAACGAGACCCGGGGCCAGTGGTACCTGCGTCAGATCCACGGCTCCAGCAACCTGACTGGAAGCAAGCTCTTCCACGTGATGAGCGGCAACCTGAGCCACCAGATCGAGCACCATCTGTTCCCGGACATCCCGTCCAACCGCTATGCCGGCCTGGCCGTCAAGGTGCGCGCCCTCTGCGAGAAGTACGGCCTGACCTATCACACGGGCCACTTCGGTCGCCAACTGGCCACCGTCTTCTATCGGATCGCTCGCTATGCCTTCCCCAACGGGCGGGTCCCGGAGGCGCGATCCGTCCCCGTCTGATCGGCCGGTGGCGACATGCCACGCCATTGCTTGGCCCCCACCAGGATGAAGCGAAGCAGGTGATTGAGGCGGACCTGGGGACTGAGCCTGCTCGCCGGCTCCGGGGCCGAATCCTCCAGGACCTCCGGCAGGGTCGACAGGACCGTCTTGACGACCAGATCGGAGAGGAGCTCGAGGTCGGTCCTGGTCAAGTGGCCCAGGCGTCCCTGGAGCTCCAGGTCCGCGGCCAGATCGGAGGCGATCGCCTGCATCATCTCGGCGATCGCCTGCCTAACGAGCAGGGACCCTCCGAACTGCTCGCGGGCGAGAAACAGGAACTGCCGCCGGTTCTCATGGACGTAGGTCAGGAAGATTTGGACGGAGGCGTCGATGGCCCCGCCCAGGTCGAATTCGTTGTGGCGGACCTCTCGGATCGCCGCGCGGAAGGTCTGGCTGACCTCCTCGACCAGGGCGAGGCCGAGGTGATCCATGTCCGGGAAGTGACGGTAAAACGCGGCTGGAACCAGCCCCGTGAGGCGCGTGACCTCACGCAGGCTCAGGCTACAGAAGCCACGGCCGGTCTCCATGAGCTCGAGCGCTGCCATCAAGAGCCCCTGTCGGGTTTGCTGCTTCTTTTCCGCGCGAGGCGGCATCCTTCTTGGCTCCGCGACTGGGGGGACATCCCACTGGGTGGCCGAAATGAGGGCTTGGCGGACCTCCCGTGCCTCATCCTAAAGTAGTGCGGTTTCCCCTGTGAATCAAGGTCTCGCTCAAGCTCGAACATGGACGATGTTCAGGGTTTTCTGGCCACGGGCCGCTCCTCCGGGGCGAACATGATGGTCAGGTCTTGCCGGCGGGCCGTCAGGGCGATCACCCAGGCCGTCACCACCCCGTAGATCAGGTGGCCGATCAGGTACTGGGACGTGGAGGCGAGGTTGACGACGACAAAGGGATCGAGCGCCCGCACCAGCATCAGGCCCGAAAACACCCAGAGCAGCGCGCCCCACAGCAATCCCCCGAGCGTCGCCCAGAGCGGAGATCGCACATGGCCGGGAACGAAGGCCGCGAGGGCAATCCCGAGCAAGACGGCCCAAAGGGCCGACAGGACGAAGTGAACCCCCAGCCCGAAGAGGCTGGGGCCGGGCACGAAGGCGCCCGACGGCGGAATCGAGTAGCCGAAGGGACGGAAGGCCGGCAGGGTCGCCCCGATGGCGTTGACCGGGAACCACGCCCCGCGCGAGGCGAAGCTCCCCATCAGGTACAGGATCATGGCCCCGCCCCCGATGAGCCCCGCCAGGATGCACTTGGCCCACCATTCTCTCGGCAGATCGCCGATGTCGCGGTCGTTTCGCACCATCGCGAGGCCCTCCTTCTCAGCTGCGACCAGCATAATCGCCACCCCGATCGTGAACAACACGCAAGCCGGAGGTTCAATCATGGTTCCTAGTTAATAAATAACTAGGTTAACTATTAATCAGGAACATGGTTAATGCCATGACTAAAGGAGCGGCAGCGTGGGGGGAGGTTCGACCCACTGCACCCGGGCTTCCGAGAGGAGGTTGCCCAGGGCGGCCTCCAGATCCGGGGACCGTTGAATCCAGAAGGCGTCGCTTGTGACGACCTGCTGACGCTGGTTTTCGACGTGCAGAATCACCGGGATGTCCCCGGCATGGCCGCGCAGCGTCTGAGCGATCACGGTCAGCATCTGCGGCGAAGCCGTTTCCGGCAGGTGTAGGTGCAGAGAGGGCATCGCGTTGAGCGGGAAGACCTGGCTGATCATCACCTGGGGGCGATCGTCCCGGTTGGAATACTTGCCCTTGATGAGGATCTTGGCGTCATCGTGCAGGAGGGGCCCGTAGGTCTCGAAGGCCTCGGGGAAGGCCACGACGTCGACCTGGTCCGTGAAGTCCTCCAGGCGCCCCGCGAGCATGAAGTTGCCGGATTTCGTCACCATCCGCCGGGTCTGCAGCAAGAGGCCGCCGACGATGACGGGTTTGTTGTCCGTGAGGCCCGCCAGTTGGGACAGGGTGTGGCTGGTGTGCCACTCGAGCTTGACCGGGACGGTCTGCAGGGGGTGCCCCGACACGTAGAAGCCCATCAGCTCTTTTTCCATGGCGAGCTGGTCCTCGGGCTCGAACGGCGGGACGTCGGGCAGGGAGGGGTTCTCCGCCGCGAGGGCGATCGCCCCCCCGAAGAGCGAGATCTGCCCGATCGCTTCGTCGCGCTGCTTGCGGCTCGCCCGCTCGACCGCGTCGTCCAGGGCCGCGATCAGCTGAGATCGATGGGCCTCGAAGCCGTCGCAGGCCCCGGCGCGGATCAGGCTTTCCACGCAGCGCTTGTTCACGTGCTTGAGGTCGACTTCGGCGCAGAAGTGGTAGAGATCGGTGAACCGTCCGCCCTCTTGGCGCGCCCGAGCCTCGATGATGGCTTCGATGGCCCCCAAGCCCACGTTCTTGATGGCCCCCAGGCCAAAACGGATCCCGTCGTCGGTCACGGTGAAGTCCGACTTGCTCGAATTGACGTCAGGGGGCAGCACCTTGATGCCCATGCGCCGGCAGTCGTTGATGCAGAGCAGGATCTTGTCCTGCGAGCCCAGGAGGCTGCTCATGAGCGCCGCCATGTATTCGGCGGGGTAGTGGGCCTTGAGATAGGCGGTCTGATAGGTGAGCACCGCGTAGGCCGCGGTGTGGGCGCGGTTGAAGCAGTACTCGGAGAACTTCGTCATCTTGTCGAAGAGGTCGTTGGCGATCGCCTCGTCGACCTGGCGCTCGGCGGCGCCTTTCAGGAAGATTTCTCGCTGCTTGGCCATCTCCTCGGGCTTCTTCTTGCCCATGGCCCGCCGCAACAGGTCCGCCTGCCCCAGGGTGTAGCCCGCGATCTCCTGGGCGATCTGCATGATCTGCTCCTGGAACACCATGGTGCCGTAGGTGTCCTGCAGGATCGGGACGAGATCGGGGTGCGGGTAATCGATCTCCTTGCGGCCGTGCTTGCGGTCGACGTACTCGTCGACGTAGCCGCTCTGCAGGGGGCCAGGTCGGTAGAGCGCGAGAATGGCCGAGATGTCCTCGAAGTTGGTCGGCTGAAGGCGCTTGACCAGCTTGGTCATCCCCTCGGACTCCACCTGGAAGATCCCCACGGTGTGCCCGGCCTGCAAGAGCTCGAAGACCTTGGGATCGGTGAAATCCTGCGAGTTGAGGTCGTACTCGACCCCATAGCGCTCGCGCATGTTGGTGATGGCCTTGGCAATCATGGTCAGGTTGCGCAGGCCCAGGAAGTCCATTTTGAGCAGGCCCATCATCTCGCAGTACTTCTGCTCGTACTGGGTCGAGACGCCCTCCTCGTCGCCCTTGCCCACCCGTTGCAGCGGGACGATCTCGTCGAGGGGCATCTGCGAGATGATGACGCCCGCGGCGTGAAGGCTGGTATTGCGGACCATGCCCTCGAGCTTCTTGCCGAGCTCGAGGATCTCGGCGACCTTGGGGTCCTTGAGGGCCTCGGCGTGCAGTTCGGACCCCTCCTTGGAGGCGTCTCCGAGGCTGATCCCCAGCTCTTCGGGTACCATCTTGGTGAGCCGGTTGGTGTCGTTGAAGTTGAGCTCGAGCACCCGGCCCACGTCCTTGATCGCCGCCTTGGCGCCCAGGGTGCCGTAGGTGATGATCTGGCTGACCTTGTCGCGGCCGTACTTCTGGCCGACGTACTCGATCACCTCGTTGCGACGCTCGATGCAGAAGTCGACGTCGATGTCGGGCATGCTGACGCGCTCGGGGTTGAGGAAGCGCTCGAACAGCAGGTTGTACTTGACCGGGTCGATGTTGGTGATGCGCAGGCAGTAGGCGATGAGGCTGCCGGCTGCTGAGCCGCGCCCCGGGCCCACCTGGATGCCGTGGGTTTTCGCGAAGTTGATGAAGTCCCAGACGATCAGGAAGTAGGCCGCAAAGCCCATCTGCTCGATAATCCCGAGCTCGTAGCGAAGGCGCTGTTCGAGCTCGGGGGTGATCTCGTCATAGCGGGTCTTGAGCCCCTCCCAGGCGAGCTTGTTGAGGTAGGTCTCGGTCGTGTGACCGGGCGGCACCTCGTAGTGGGGCAGGCGCGATCGCCCGAAGTCGAGGATCAGGTTGCACTTTTGAGCGATCTCGAGCGTGGCGTGCAGGGCCTGCGGCATGTCGTGGAAGACTTCGGCCATCTCGTCGCCGGTCTTGAGGTAGAAGTCGGGCCCGTAGTGCATGGTCCGGGTCGGATCGAGCAGGCTCTTGCCCGTCTGGATGCAGAGCAGGGCCTCGTGGGCCCGCATGTCTTCGGGGGCCGTGAAGTGCGAGTCGTTGGTCGCCGCGACCTGGATGCCGAGGCGCTCCGACAGTTCGAGCATGGCCCCGTTGACGCGGTGCTGCTCGGGGAGGCCATGGTTTTGCAACTCGAGGTAGAAGTCGTCTCCGAACACCCCTTTGAACCAGCTCGCGCTCTCCTCCGCCTCGGCGAAGCGGCTCTTGAGGATGTGCTGGGGCACCTCTCCGCCCAGGCAGGCCGTGAGGGCGATCAGGCCCTCGGAATGCTGCGCGAGGATTTCTTTATCGATGCGAGGTTTGTGGTAGAAGCCCTCGAGGTGGCCCAGGGTGTTGAGCTTGACCAGGTTGGTGTAGCCGGTCCTGTTCTTGGCGAGCAGGACCAGGTGGCTGTAATTCTTGCCCGTCTTGTTGGGGGAACGATCGGAGCGCGACCCGGGGGCGAGGTAGGCCTCCATGCCCACGATCGGCTTGACGCCCGTTTCTTTGGCCTTGCGGTAGAACTCGACCGCGCCGTACATGACGCCGTGATCGGTCAAGGCCAGGGCCGGCATGTCGTACTTGGCGGCCCGCTTGACCAGCTCGCCGATCCGGCTCGCGCCGTCGAGCAGGGAGTATTCGGAGTGGACGTGGCAATGGACGAACTGGACGGTCATGGCCCGATCCCCCTGAAGCTCCCTCGGTCGATCTCCATCCTACCACAGTCCAACCGGGCGCTTTTCGGCCCGTGGCGAGGGTTTAGGCGGCATCGGGATCGGGACGGGGGGATCGCCCCTCCTCCGCGCCCGTGGCTCGATCATATGTTCGAGTCCGGCGAAAAGGCAAGCAGGAAGACGATCACCAGTGGAGCTTGCGACAGGTTGCGAAGTCCGCCGACTCGACCTGCAACGTGGCGTGCTCGATGCCAAAGCCGTCGTGAAGGCGAGACCGCAGGGTCTCGAGCACCTGCATGCTGCGCGACAGCTCCGCGACCACGATGTGACAGGTCAAGGAGATCATCCCCGAGGTGACGGTCCAGATGTGCAGGTCGTGGGAGGCGATCACTCCGTCCACTCCTTCGATGGCGTGGACCACCTCGGCCGGATCGATGTGGATCGGGGCGCTCAGCAACAGGATATCGACCGAATTCGTGACCAGCCCCCAGGCGCTCTTGAGCACCAGTACCGCCACCAGGGCTGAGATGATCGGGTCCGCCAGGTACCAGCCGAAGTAGGACATGAGGAGGCCGGCCACGATGGCCCCCAGGGACCCCAAGGCGTCGCTCATGACGTGGATGAGCGCCCCCTGGACGTTGATGTTGTCCCGGCCCGAACGTGCGAGGATCCAGGCGCCCAGCAGGTTGGACGCGAGGCCCGCCGAAGCCACCCCGACCATGGGCAGGGCCGCGACATGGGGTGGGTGGTGCAGGCGCTGCACCGTCTCCCACAGGATGCCGCCCGAGACCAGGATCAGGACCGACCCGTTGAGCAGGGCCGCCAGGATCTCCATCCGGTAGTAGCCGAAGGAACGCTTGAGGGTGGGCGGCCGGCTTGCGATCCACATGGCGGCGAAGCTCATGGCCAGTGCGGCCACGTCGGTCAGCATGTGGCCGGCATCCGCGAGCAGGGCCAGGCTGTTCGTCAGGAGGCCCCCGACGAACTCGACGATCAGAAAGGCGAGCGACAGGAAGAAGACGAACCCGAGCGCCTTCTTGGACGCATCGCGATGGTGGTGGTCGTGATGGGAATGCTCGTGGGCATGGCCGTCGCAGAGTTCGGCCGGTTCTCCGCGATCGCTGTGAACGTGCGACGTTCCCACTTCCCATCCTTTCGAGCCGGACGGACCGAGTCGCCGACTCCCGCTACTCCATTCTACCCGGACCCCGCGGGCTCCCGACGGGGATCATAGGCCGCTCGTCCGCGAATCACAAGGCTTACCTTGCTGGTCGTTGCTGGAGGGTCGGCTGAGGGCATAATGTCGCTCGGGAACAGGAGGGAAATTTGGACGCGCTGGCAGAGCAGGGCCGGACGGCGTACAAGGAGGGGCGCTTCGACGAGGCGATCGCCCACCTCGAATCCGCCCTGTCTCGCACTCCGGATGACGACGCCCTGCGCTTGATGCTCGCCCGCAGTCTCTTGCAAGGGGGGCATGGCGACCGGGCCCGCGCCCAATTCCGCCTGGTCGCGAAGGGCCATGGCGCTCCGGAACTCCGGAATCTCGCCCTGGAGGCCCTCAGAGAGCATGAGCCACCCCTGGCAGAGGCGCTCCACCCCTGGCTCACCCGCGGGGTGATCCCGGAATCCTCGCTGGACGAACTGGTTCGTGCCCGTCGGCCGGACGAATCGCCCATGGCCGCGGCCATGCGCCTGCTCGGGACCCGCTTCACCGACTGGCTTGGCCCGCACGACCATCCCCCCCTTGTCGAGCGGCCGATCGGCGATCGCCTGGGCATGCGCCTCTTGAAGGAACGCCTCATCACCCAGGTCCAGCTCAAGGGCGCGCTCGCGGCGCAGGCCCACGATCATCGGCGGATCGGTTCCCTGCTGGCAACCGGGCCCGGGCAGGTGGCAGCCCGCCTGGAGTCGATCGCCGGCCCCCTCCCGCCCTTGCATCCGGTTGTCGCGGAACCCGATCAGCTAGGTCCCTTGCTCGTTCGCTGGGGCCTCCTCACGGCCGACCAGTGGCGGTCGGTGGTTTCGGCGGGCGGATCGCCAGCGAAGACCCTGATCGAGCGGCGCCTCTGCCTGCCAGAGCACCTCCAGCGAGCAAAGGCCTACCAGCAGGGCCTCTCGCGGGAGATCACCCAGCGTCGTTTCCGGCTCGGCGAGGTCCTCATCTCCCATGCCTTGCTCTCGCGGGAGAACCTGGGAAAGGCCCTCGCGTGGCAGGTTGACCAGCCCTTCCCGCTCGGTGAGCTCCTGGTCTACCAGTCGCTGTGCGAGCCCGAGATGGTCCTGTTCGGCTTGCAGGGTCAGTGGGAGCGGTATCGCGCCGAGGCCGAACGGGATCTGCCCCCCTTGCGCCCCGTGGAGCCCGAGATCGAGACCGTGACCGTGCCGGCCCCGGCGGCGGCGCCACGCCGGCGGTGGGGTCGGAGGGAGGCGGCGATCGCCGCGACGGTCCTGGCCGTCCTGGGGTACGCGATCTGGTACGGCACGCGCTACGGGGAGGGTGGCTACGGCTGGCTTTCCTGGTTCCGACACGCTCCTCTATCGAGCCGCCGCGACCCGAACGGGCCGAGCGAGGTTCGCGTGGCCAGCGATCCCCATCATCGGGACGGCCCGGTGGCGCCGGACGTGGGGGGCGATCCGTTCACGCTGCCGGAATCCCAGCGGGCGGGGACTCCGCTCGCCACGGAGGGGACCGGTGTCGACCAGCTGACCAATCGCCAGCAGCAGGGGCTGGAACGCTCGTCCTTCTCGGGGGCCGCCGCATTCGATCGTCCCGGCGCCACGCCCCCTCCGGGCTGGGACCCGAATTCGGAACCCGCCCAGCTCTCGATGAACGCGAACCGGGAGGTCTACGCCCCGCTGGAAGCGAATGCCCCGGGCCGGGTCACCTACGGGCGTCAGCCCGGCACCCGGATCGACTCCGTCCGACCCCCCGTGCAGCCGCGGATCGGTCAGTCGAACGAAGCGATCCCCCCGCCGAGCGGAGTTCCTCCAGCGCCGGATCTGCCGACCGTGCCATCGGTGGGAAGCGTTCCACGGCCCGCCCCGAACGGTTTCACCCGGGACGGCCAGGTCGATCCGGCGCAGGGGGCCGTGTCCCTGCGCGATCAGGCGGTGAACCGTGCCACGTCGATGTTCCGCTACCGACTGGGCGGTGCCTACTTCGCCCAGGGCAACGCCGCATCGGCGAGACAAGAGTTCCTGAGCGCCCTGGCCGCGGACCCGGGAAACCCGCTGCCCAACTACTATCTGGGTCGGCTGAGCGAAACGGAAGCACACCAGGCGGAGGCCCGAGCCTACTACGTGCGCTACCTGGCCGGCGCGCCCAACGGGGAGTTCGCCGACAGCGCGCGAGTCCGCCTGAAGCGCCTCGGCGCGCGCTGAGGCCTCGCTAGGTAGAACGCTGGGACGGGACGGCGTCGGGGCCGATCGTGTCGATCAGGGCCTGGATCAAGTCCTGGCGCCGATAGGGTTTGGTCAGGTAGTAGTCGCACCCGGCCGCCATCCCTGCTTCCTTGTCGGACCCGCTCGCGCGGGCCGATACGCAGACGATGGGCAAGTCTTTGGTCGGGTTGTGAGCCCGCAGCCGGCGAGTTGCCTCGAGACCGTCCAGGACCGGCATGAGGATGTCCATGAGGATCAGATCGAACCGCTCCCCCTGCTCGATACAACGCTCGAGGGCTTCGGCTCCGTTCTCCAGCAGTACCACCTCGTGGCCCAGTTTGGACAGGATCACGCCAGCCACCTCGCGATTGGCCGGTTCATCATCGACGACAAGGATGCGCAATGCTGCCATGGTCTTAAGCTTAGCACCGTCGCCGACAGATTGAAATGGCCTGAGAATCCCCCGACGTGATTTCCTTCAGCAGGTATGACGGTTTTTCAGGCAATAGGGATGCCTTCACGAACTGCTCACGGATCATGGTCGAAGCTCTCGTTTGCCTAACGAAGGGTCGAGATAAGCCAGTAGCTGGCAGCGAGGGCGGCCAGGATGGCGATCAGGGCCAGCAGCCCATGAACGAATCCCCATTGGAGCCGCAGCGCCAGGCGTGTTGGCGCCAGCACCTCGGTATGGGGATGGGCGACCCAGTAGATTGCCCGCCCTTCGTCGTTCTTGACCGGAAAAAAGCCGGAAATCGCGCCGTAGGGCGGATAATTGCCATCCATGCGCCGGATCACGATCGGGAGCTCCCCTTCGTCGAAGTACTTGCGTTCGCCGCGATAGCGGGTCGGGATGGGGACGACGAGGTAGGGGTAACCGGCCCGCCGGCCCTCTTCTTGAAATCGGAAGCGATCGCCCGGATTCAGCTCGCCCACGGCAACGCGTCGAACCAGCACGGCGGGAGCGCTCATGAGGCGGAGAGTTCGGCCTGCAGGCCTCTGACCCCCGGCAAGAGCGGGAGCAGGAGGCTGACGGCGATCAGCATCGTTCCGCTCGCGTCGAAGATCCGGGTCGGCGGGATCCAGGACGCCATCACCCCCACCAGGCCGAACGAGAGCGGCATGACCCCCATGACGACCGTCGTGAGCACCCCCATGAAGCGCCCGAGTTGCTCGGGGGGGATGGCGCGCTGAAAGGCCGAGACCATCACGACGTTGAGCGCGCTGAGCGCCGCCCCCAGCCCCATCAGGCCCAGCAGGTATCCCTCAAATCGGGGAACCAAGCCCATCAGCAGCATGAGCCACCCCTGGATGGCGAAGGATCCGGCCGCAAGCGACACGGGACGCGAGACGGTCCCCACCCGGGCCATCCAGAAGGCTGCCCCCATCATGCCGGCCCCCAGTGCGCCCTCCAGCGCGCCGAGCCCCCACGCCCCTCGGGCGAACACATCCTTGGCGAAGAGCGGCAACAGGACGGGAACGGGAGCCAGGAACACGTTGGCGACCGCAAAACTTGCCAGCAGCGAGGAGATGGCGGGACGCTCCCGTAGGACCTGGAAGCCTCCCCAGAAACTTTGCCAGAAGGATTCGCCGGAAGCGGTCGGAGGCGATCCGGCGGGCAGCGAGGCGAGGGCGAGCGAGGACACGACGAAGGTTCCGGCATTGACCCAAAAGGCCCCGGCAGGCCCCAGGACCGCCGTGAGGATACCGCCCAGCGCGGGGCCGGCCAGCCCAGCCAGCTGGGTGGTCAACTCCTGCAGGGAATTGGCTTCGATCAGGGCGGACTCGGGCACCAGATCCGGGATCACGGCCAGGGAGGCCGGAGTGAAGAGGGCCGAGAGAGTCGCGAGCGCGACCTGCAGCACCAGCAGCAAGGGAATCGCGAGGAAGCCCTTCGTCGCCATCACGGCCAGCAACGAAACGAGCACGGCGCTCGCGGCGTCGCAGACCAACATGACGCGTCGCCGGTCGAAGCGATCGGCGAGAACCCCGCCAAAAGGGCCGCCGAGGACCATCGGTAGGCTGCCTGCCACGAACATGAGGCCCATGAGGGCCGGCGATCCCGTTTCCTTCAGGACCCACCACGCCACTCCCAGCTGGTGGATGCGGTTCCCGACTTGCGAGGTCGCCTGGCCCAGCCAGAGGCGCCGGAAGGGGGCGATCGCCAGAGCTCGCATGTCAGACCTTCGCGCGGTTGTCGATGATTCGGCGGACCTTGCCGGTCCGCTCCAGGCGCGGCAGGCCTCCGGCCGGCAGGACCTCGAAGTCGACCTTGGCGAGCAACCCCTTGCGCAGGGATTCGTCGATGGACGGCACCTCGCTCAGGACCCCCGAGCGCAGGAGGCTCGCGAGGCTCTCGAAATCCGGGTCTTCCTGGTGCCCCACCAGCTCGGCCCGCACGATCAGCCAGTCCTGGTGCCCGTCGAGGGTCGTCTCGAGCTGGATCATCGAGCTCAGGCCCGTGACCGTGCTCGCGGCCCGCTGGAAGTCGGCGTAGGGGATGTTCATGCCACCCACGATCAGAATATCGTCACTCCGGCCAAGGAGATCGAAGCGGGGCATCGATCGCCCGCAGGGGCACGGCTCTTCGAGCCAGCGCCCGAGATCGCCGATCCGATAGCGGATGAGCGGCATGAGTCGGCGGTTCAGGTTGGTGATGAGGAGCTCGCCGTACTCGCCAGGTCCGGCGGGGCGGCGGGTCCGCCGGTCGAGCAACTCGACATACTGGTGGTCGGTGTGGATGTGGTGTACCCCTCCGTGGCTGTGGGGGCATTGAAAGGCGATGGGGCCCGCGTCGACCGTGCCGTAGCCGATCGAGGCGATCACCTCGACCCCGAAGGTCTCCCGCAGGTAGTCCTGCTCGGCCGGATAGAGGTGTTCGCCCGTGTAGAAGACCTTCCGGATCCGAATCCCGTCCCCATCGGCCTTGATCGCGTCGAACACCCGCAACAGCCACGACGGCAACCCCATGAGGGTGTCGATCCGGTACTCGCGCAGGAAGTAGGGGACCTGCTCGGGAGGGACTACGCTCGTGAAGGGGAAGTTGTTGCACCCGACGATTTCGATGGCCCGGTTGACCGACAGGAACGAGCCGTAGAGCGCCCCCGAGAAGAACAGGTTTGCCACCCGATCGCCCTTGCGGAGCCCGACGGCGTAGGCCCCCCGCGCCGCGCGCCACATGTCGGCCTCGTAGTCCTCGAACGAGAAGACGGACAGCTTGGGCGAGCTCGTGGTGCCGCCGCTGCGCAGGAAGTGGCCGCCGTCGGGAGCCATGGTGAAGAGCCCCGTGCCGACGGGTGGGGTGTGGAGCTGTACCTCGGACCGCTCCATGATGGGGAGGCGCTCCCAGTCTTCGGGCGTTTCGAGCCGGAACCCGGCGAGCCGCTCGCGATGATAGGGGGCCAGAGGAGCGATCTCCTCGACCAGGCGCTTGCGCTTCCCGAACGAGAGGGCCTCTTGTTCGTCGACACCCAGCCATTCGGCACCGTCGAAGCGCTCGTGGACCTGGTTGAATCCGATCGAGACCCACTTGACCAGCTCGTTGAGGGCGATCGCCCCGTCGTGAGGCTCGCCTGGCGTCCCGCCGCTCATCTCCCCGAGCGCCGTCACCCGCAGCACCCCGGCGGCAAAGAGCTTGTGCGAGAAGGAGAAGAGACGGTCGGTCGAGACGGCCGTCCCCGCCGTCTGGAGGTAGTCCTCGTAGTCTGCGAGCAGGGATGGAATCTCGTCGAGGTCGGACACCCGTTTGACGTAGATGGTCCGGAACAGAGGGGACAGCTTGAAGGCCGGATCCCGCTCGACGATGACAGTCCAGTCCGGCGCGATCCCAGGGGTGTAAAGCTCGGCCGTTCCCATCACGCCGTCGAACCGGGCCACCTCGCGCTGCTTGGTGATCTCGGCCCGCTCCTGGGCGGAAAGCCGGCCCAGAGGCAATCGGGCCTGCTCGTCGGCGAGGGCAGCCTGCAGGTGGGTCAGGAAGGCCCGGAGGGCCGGGTCGTCGTCGCTCGGAGCCTCGACGTAGAGGACCTGGGGGCACGAGCAGGCGTTCTGGTCGAACAGCGCGATCGAGCGGGCGGCGTCGGCGGCCGTCCGGGGGTCGGCCGCGTGGTCGTGGGCGATCGCCCCGAACGAGACCTTGGGCCCGTACTCGATGAGGTGCGTCTTGAGGGCGAGCCCCTCGCGGTACTCGCGGACCACGTCCTCGCCGCCCCACACCACGATCGCGTCGCAGTGGCCCTGAAACACCCTGTGGACCTGGCTCTGGGCGCCCGACCAGGAGAGGATCGCGATCGAATCGGCCACCAGCCCCTCCGGATCGCACTCCTTCAGGGACTGGGCAAAGAGAAGCGGGAAGAGCGGCGCCTTGCTCGCTGCTTTGAGCAGGTTGACGTTCTTGGTGACGACCCCCTCGATCATGCTGAGGATGCCGCCCGTGAAGGCGTTCCCGGCCGAGACGTGCAGGACCACCCCGCGAGGCAGCGCCCGTTTGAAGGGGACGCCGTTGCCTCCCTGCCACATGTCGAGGGCCTCGGTCGTGCCGAGCTCCCGGCTCACCTTGGGATCCAGGTAGCGGCGGGACAAGGCGTGTTGCAGGCTTTCGAGCTCCATGGCGACCATCTCGCGCGAGAAGCCGATCTGCTCGGGGACCCGCTCGAGGGCCTCGCGGACGCCTGGGTAGGCGGGATCGGCCCACAGACGCGAGGCCCGATCCAGGGTGGTCAGGATCCGGTCCAGGGGGGCCCTGGCGATCGCCTCGCGCCGGCGCTGCGCCTCCCGCAGGATGTCCCGAGCCTGGTCGTCGGTGAGCTCTCCCGTGATCCGGCGGCCAAAGAGATAGTGTTCGCGCATTGAAGGCTCCTCGACCCTAGAGGCTGGCATTCTTGAGCAGTTGGCTCGCCGAGATGGCGCAGCCCTTGTTCTTCCGGGTGCCGGCGCGGCCCAGGATCTCGATCGTGGGGGTGGCGCGGCCGCAGGGGCAGTCGTCGTGCAGGGCGGCGAGGTCGCTGGTCAGCAGGGAGAGCCCGGGCTGGGCCAGGTTGTACGGGGTCACCAGCTGCAGGAAACCCGACTGGCTCCGCTCCAGCACCTCGAGGGTGCCCACGTCCCGGATGTAGGCGCGCGAATATGCGGGCACGTGGAAGCGATGGTGCTCGCACTGCAGGTACGGAACCCCGTGCTCGACCATCCCGTAGCCGTCCCGCACGTTGCCGGCCGGGATCCCCAGCTGTTCCTCGACCTCGCGGATGAAGGCCTCGGGCTCGATCCGCTCGTCCTCGGCCGTCTTCCAACCCCCGCCCGTCAGGACGAACGAGTCGGCCCCGAAGCGGAAGGGAGGTATGCGCCGCTCGCGCATGAGCTGGATCAGGCGGTGAAGGAAGGCCGGGAAGCCCAGGAAGCGAACCGGCAACCCCTCCTCGGCGTAGGCCTGGACGGTCGTGAGGGTTTCGCCCGCCCGGAAGGCGAAGGCCCCCGTCGACTCGTCCCAGCGCAGGGCGTGGTAGCTGCGGCGCTTGCGGGCGAACTTGGTGATGTTGTCGTCGGTGAAGGCCGTGCCCACGTTCTTTGCCTCGTTGGGGTCGTAGGCGAAGATGACGTAGTTGGTGGGGAGTTCGTAGCGGGTGAGGCCCATCTCCTCGTGGGCGCGGTCCACCATGGCGAGCCCGCGCTTAAGCGAGGCCTCATCGAAGAAGATCTGGCTCTTCTGACCGGTAGTACCGCTCGAGGTGAGGTTGAGGGCGATCGCCTCCCGGTCGATGCTGAGGAGCTCGTACTGTTTGAAGCTGTTGACGAAGATGTGGGGAACCCGAGGAACGTCTTCGATCGATCGCAGATCGTCGAGCCCGAAACCCGCTCGACGGCATAGCTCCCGGTAAGGGGGGCTGTGCTCGAGGTGCCACGCAAGGGCCTCCCGCAGGGCCGCCACGAAGGCCAAGTCGTGCTGGTCGGAGACCTCGTAGAGGCGATCGAGGGCCATGAACCGGTCGATCGCAGGGGTGTCGCTCAGGGTCACCATGGGGCCTCCGGGGCGTCAGGACAGGGTGTGATCGACGGTCCGGCGGACCTTGCCGGTGACCGGGACCCGCGGGATCTCCCCCAGATCGTACAGCATGACGAGCAGGTCGTGGACGTGGCCATTTCCGATGAGCTTGGCGAGGTCGGGCTTGTGGCGCAAGACGGCCGCCTTGAGGTCGTGGGCCAGTGCAAGGCGATCGCCCTTGAATTCGGGTCGCACCTCGATCTTGACCGTCATTCGATCCTTGCGGCTCTCGCGCTCCTTGACCAGCTGGAGGTTGCTGGTGAGGCCTTCGAACTCGGCCACCGCCTTCATGACCTCGTCGTAGCCGACGCTCGAGATGCCGATGCGCAGGTCGTCGAGCCGGCCCAAGAGCTCGAAGCGCCTGGAAGTCCTTCCGCAAGGGCAGGGAGCCTCGATCCAGCGAGCCGCGTCGCCGATCACGTAGCGGATGAGGGGCATCAGGAAGCGATCGAGGGTCGTGACCAGGACGATGCCTTCCTGCTCGCCCTCGACTGGCCGCATGGTCGACGGGTCGACGATCTCGAGATTCACGTGGTCGGCGAGTTCGTGGTGGACCGCTCCCTGGCTGTGGGGGCACTGGTACCCCATCAATCCCGTGTCGACCGCCCCGTAGCCTCCCGAGGCCAGGACCGAGAGGTTGGGCAGGCGCTCTTGCAGGTAGTGCCGCTCCTCCGCGTACAGGTGCTCCCCGGCGTAGAAGATCTTCTCGATCTTGGGAAGCGTGGCGGCGGGAAGCATCTGGACCACCTGCAGCACCCACGAGGGAATGCCCATCAGGGTGTTGATCGGGAAGAGTTCGAGGTTTCGGGCGACCACGTCGATGGGGGCGAGTCCCGTGAAGGGGAAGTTGACGACCCCCATCTCTTCCAGCGCGCGATTGACGAAGATGAAGGAGGCGTAGAGGCTGCCCGCCACGAACAGGTTCCCGACCCGGTCCGTCGATCGCAGGCCCGCCGCCCCGTAGGTCCTGAGGAACATGGCCGAGAAGCGGCGAAACTCCTCGACGCTGAAGGGGGAGAATTTCGGGCTGCCGGTGGTGCCGCCGCTCCGGAAGACGTAGGCGGCGGCGAGCGGTCCGGTGAGCAGATCCTGGCTTTCCGGCGGGCTGTGCTGGACCAGGTGGTCCTTGGTGAGAACGGGCAGGTCGGCCATCGCCCAGGGGCCGTCCACCTGGACGTCGGCCAGGTGGTCCCGGTAAAACGGCGACCGCACCTTGGCCAGCCGCAGCAATTCCTCGAGCTTGCGACGCTGCAGGGAGTCGAGGGCCTCGCGGCTCAGGGTCTCGACGGATTCGAGGGGGCGATCGGACCCGTTCAACCGACGACCTCGCCTTCGTCCAGGGGCCCCGTGAAGTGCATTTTCACGACCAGGTTGCGGTACTCGGTGTTCTGCAGATAGACGTCGAGGAACTGGCGATCGCGCGGCGTCATCTGGACGTTCGAGAAGTTGAGCGGTAGGGTCGTGCGGGCGAAAACCAGGTAGTCGCGCCTCACCCCGTCGTGCTCCTCCATGCTCGGGAAGTAGGCGCAGGGCAGGAACTGGGCCTGCAGGGCAGCGCGTTGCATGTCGGGTTCGTAAGAGTCGACCAGCATTTCCAGGTAGTCGACCCCGACCCGCTGGGCGGCCTCGAATACGCCGATCAGGGTGTTCTTTAGCTCGTTCAAGGGAGCCTTGAGGCCCACGACCACCCCGTGGCCGTCCTTTCCCTCGTAATTGACGAAGGCCCTAATGGAGCCATCCTCGGTCTGGAACATGAAGTTGGGATCGTGGAAGGGGAAGAAATCGCAGAGCAGTTCATTGGATTGCTGGGCGGTCCGGTAGCCCTGCTCGGCGGCGTCGCCGCGCACGATGCGCAGACGCGGCACGTCGCGCACGGGGACGATCTCGGCCGGCTCCAGGTGGAAGGTCTGGCGGATGATGCGGTAGAAGCCCTCGACTTCGGGGATCAGGCGTGGCAGGCGGCGCCGCTTCTCGAAGGCTTCGGGATGGAAGATGGCGTTGAGGCCGTGGGTCTCGTAGTCCGCGAGCCGGTGGACGTTCGGGAAGATGCCGAGGCTCACGAAGCCGAGCTTCTTGAGGAGCTTGCTCGGGCCGATGCTCGACGTGCGGGTGGTCGCGTAGATGACGTCGACCAGGCGATCGCGGTGCATGAGGGCGTTGATGCCGTGCGAGATGGTGACGTACATGAGCTCGTGACGCCGAAACTCCGGGTGGACGACGGCCGCGAACACCTTGCCGGCTCGGTGGGCGGCATCGACCTCGAAGATCACGCTGCCGACCACGCGCCCCTCGCAGACGTTGATCAGCCAGTAGCAATCCGGGTCGGCGAGGGCCCGATCGCGGATATCCGAGCGGTTGACGATGTCCAGCGTGTAGGCGCCCTGGTAGATGTCGTCGTAGAGGTCGAAGATGGCCTGGCTGTCATCGACGGTCGCCCGGATCAGCTGGACGTCCCGTCCATCCTCGAGTGGAATCACGCGCTGCATCGGCTCGGATCGCTCCTTCCTGGCCAACCTCGGCTCATCTTACCCCCGGGGACCCGCCCCGTACCGGCTGCCGATGGGGGAATTGCCTATCGTTCGTCCGACTAGGTTCGGCCTTGAATCGGGAATAACGATCTCAAGGGAGCTGCCGGGTTTTTAACGATCTTTTAACAGGCCCCGGCCCCGACCTGGTTGCCAGTGCCGACCCATGTTGGCTAGGATGAACCTATCAGTCGATTGCCCGCTTCCGGGCGAGGGAACCATGCGCCGACGCCTGCTGCAGACGATGCTGTTCAGTGCGGTCCTGGGCCTGCAGGCCTGCGTGATCGTGCCGACGGCGCGCGGGCCCATGGGCGATCCTTTGGGGGCGATCGCCTCGCGGCCGACCGTCCCGGCGGGCAGCGTCGCCGTGTCGATTCAGGTCCCCGCGCCAACCGCCGCGGCCGCCGTTGATTCGAGCAACCTCGAGTCGGCCGAAACGTTCGAGGTGACGATCAGCCGCAACGGTCAAGTCCTCGATCAGCAGTCCCTCTACTCCGACGACTTCCGGCGCGGCAGGGCCAGGACCAGTTTCTCGGCCCTCGAGCCGGGCCCGGCCGTGATCACGGTCAAGGCCTACGATTCCGACAGCCTGCTGGTCGGCATGGGCAGCCGTCCGATCGAGATCGCCCCCTATCGCAAGGTCTCGACCTCCCTGACCGTCAAGCCGGCCACGCCTGACGACGAGACGGGCGACCCCCTGCAGCCCGCACCGCCAGCCGTCGCGACGCCCCTGCCCACCCCGGCGCCGTCGCCGACCTCCATGTTCCCGGACCCGGACCGCTTCTTCATCTCTCAGATGTACGATTCCAAGTGGAATCCGAGCGCGCCGTCCTGGACCCAGAACTGCGGCCCGGCCTGCCTGGCGATGACCCTCGAGGCCTTTCGCATCCTGCCTCCCAATCTGACCCAGTTCGGCGACCCCGAGGACGTGATCCACAAGACCCGGCTCGCCATGATGGGCACGGCCGACGACTTCAAGCTGGCCAGCCTCGAGGACATCGAGCACGGGGCCGATGCCTGCGGGCTCGTCCACACTCGGGCCAATGGCCTGGACGAGATCGAGCGCCAGGTCGCCATGGGCCACCTCGTGATCGTCGCGGGCGATCCCATCGCCTACTGCGGTCGCTTCACCGCCCAGCAGTACTCCAGCTTTGACGGCGGTCACTTCGTCTTGCTGACCGGGGTCGACGGTTCCCACGCCTATCTCAACGATCCCCTTTCCCACCAGGGCAACATCCCGGTGACGACCGACGAGTTCAGCCGCTACATGGCCTATCAAAACTGGAACGTCGGGATCGCCCTGTCCCGCCGCGAGACCTTCTTTAACCTGCCCACTCCCCAAATTTAAGAAGCTTCTCGCCGGATCGGGCGATAAGGAGTTCACGTGCCGTTAAGAGCCGGAGGACGCCTTGTCGATCGGAAGCGCCCTGAGTCACGAAGTGAGCCGCTTGTCGGCGAGCCGCGCCGGGCAAGTCGCGAAGGTCGCGATCCCCAAGATCCTGGTCGACGGCAAACCCATCCTCAAGCTCGTCCTGGGGCCGGGCTGGACCGATTACCTCTATCGGCAGCCGCTCGCGGCCAACGCCAGAGACGTAGGGCCTGACTGGCTCACGCACATCACCAAGCGACTGGACGGAGCGAAGAACGAAGAGGTAGGGCTGGCGCTCCAACTGGGGGCCAACATTCCGACCCCGCTCACCGGCCTCACCCTCGTCGCCAACACGTCGACCGGCGCCACCCTGCGCCGGAACCCCAAGGGCATGCTGGAGCTCGTCTACTCCCACGAAGTCGATCCGGGCGTCGCAGCCCAGGTGCGGGCTGGTATCGAGGGCGGATTCACGGTCGGGAACTTCGGCCTCAAGGTGGGCGGCCAGGCCCAGGCAGGCGTCCAGGGCCAGGTCCTGACCCGCTCGATGTTCGTCTACGAGATCGATCCCACCAAATCGGACGAGATGCAGGCGCTCGCCAACCAGCTCAAGCTTCACGTCTGCCCGCAGGCCCACCAGACGGGAAAGGACCTGCGGCCATACGGTTTCATGAACTCGATGAAGGAATTCTTCCAGGGCAAGAAGGCCCTCGCGGACGTCCCTCCGGCGCCTTCCCCACAGGGCATCACGAACGAGTTTGCACGGGTCCACCTATCCCAGGCCTCCTTCATGCACGGCATGCGGGCCGGGGTGGGCGGCAGCGCCTGGGGCGGCGTGGGGATCCTGCACGGGGGTAAGCTCGGGCTCAAGGAGACGGCCCAGGGGCCGGGGCTCGACTGGAAGAATCTGGTGAGGGTCAACGGCAGCCTCAAGATCGAGGACTGGAAGAAGTGGGTCGGCACCGGGGTCGACGCGCTCAACAACCTGCTCACCCCGAGCGTGGGGGTGGGCGGGGCCCTCGACCGTACGATCGAGCAAACCCTCGACTTCGACCGGGGACGTTACCTGCAGACCACCGTCGCGATCAACAGCACCCGCAACCTCTACGCCAACGGCGGCGCCTACGGGGCCTGGATCGGCCGCAACTCGGCCAAGGGCCACCGCTACGCCGTCACCTACGGTCCCCAGGGCTTGAAGGGCGTCGACTACTCGATCCTGATGAGCGCCAACGATGCTGGCAAGCACCTCAACCAGTTCAAGAAGCAGCTGAATGGCAGTCTCAAGGAAGTCGTGCCGACCAAGCGCCCGCACGACATGGTCGCCGTCACCTACACCCTCAAACCACCCGAGCTCGTCCGTCTCCAGCACCTCGACCGATCGCAGCTCGAGACCGAGCTCCCGCGCGTGTTCGACCGGCGCGAGTCCTTCCTCTTGGCCCGGGCCATCGGCTCCCATGAGGACCGCTTCGACCTGGGAGGCTGGTTCGGGATCGGGGCGGGAGGGTTCGCCGGGATCCGGGCCAACCTGACGGCCGAGCATGAGACGGCCGCCATGCGCTTCGGACGCACCGTTCCGGCCGATCCGCTGCCGGCCGACCGGCCCTGGGAGCTGCGTCAGACCTAGCGGTCGATCGCTGGTATCATGGGCCCGCAGGAGGACCCATGTCGCACGCCGCCGGACTTCGCCTCTACAACCTGTTTCCCAAGCTCGCCGGAAACATGGCCCGCTGGATCACCCACCTCGACCGGATCCGGGACATGGGGTTCGACTGGGTGTACGTCAACCCGTGGCACTACGCGGGCTACTCGGGCAGCCTCTACGCCGTCAAGGACCACTTCCGGTACGCCGACCTGTTCCTCGAAGGCGATGAACCGGGAGACCGTCAGCTCGCGCGCTTCGCCACGGCCGCCCATGACCGGGGTCTCAAGGTCATGATGGACCTCGTCATCAACCACACGGCCTTCGACGCCGTCCTGGTCGAGACCCACCCCGAGTGGTACCAGCACGAGCCGGATGGCGCGATCACCCATCCCGGCACCCTCGACAACGGCAAGTGGGTGAGCTGGGGCGACCTCGCGCAGCTCGACCATCTCGGCCCCCACCACGAGGCGCTGTGGGCCTACTGGCGAGACGTGGCCTGGCACTACATGGACCTCGGCATCGATGGCTTCCGCTGCGACGCCGCCTACCACGTGCCCATGCCGGTCTGGCAGTGGCTGCTGCCCGCGGTGCGCGAGAAGGCCCCGGGGACCCTGTTCCTCGCCGAGACGCTGGGATGCCCCGCGAGCGACATCATCGCTCTGGCCGAGGCCGGGTTCGATGGGGTCTTCAACTCGACCAAGTGGTGGGACTTCCGGGCCGACTGGTTTCTCAAGGAGTATCGCAAGTGGTCCGGCTGCGCTCCCTCGATCGCCTTCGCCGAAAGCCACGACACCCCGCGCCTGGCGGCCGAGCTGGGGGGCAATCGCGAGGCGATCGCCCAGCGCTACCTGTTCTCCGCCCTCGTCTCGGGCGGGGTCATGATGCCGATGGGCTTCGAGTTCGGCTTCCGCAAACCGCTCGACGTGGTCAAGACGGTGCCTTTCGACTGGGAAGAGGCCTCGCTCGACCTCACGGGCTTCATTAGCGAGGCGAACCGGCTGAAGCGCGAGCACGCCGTGTTCCAGCAAGAGGGGGACCTGTTCGCGCTGGATTCCGGCAACAGGATGGCGCTCGCCCTAGTGAAGCAGACCTTCGACAAGCGCCACAAGGCCCTCCTCCTCGTGAACGCGAGCCGTCAGGAGTGGCAGCGCGCCTTGTTGCCCAAGGTGGCCGACGAGCTCGGGGTCACCTTCCTGACGGACGTGAGTCCCGGGGCCCGGATGGAGGCGATCCCGGAGAACCTCATCTATGACCTGAGGCCCTCCGAGATCAAGGTCTTCGTGGGGACGATCGACGCCTCTCGGCCCCACCGGGTGGGCCGAGAGGCGGTCGCGACTTAGAGCACCTAACAAAACCAGGCATGTTACCTCTGTTTGGCCGACCTGTCGGCTCGAAGGAACAGTTTCGTTAGGCGCTCTTAGGCGGCTTCCCGCCAGTAGACTCCGGCCTCCCGCTTGAGCAGGCGCCCCATGATGAGCTCTCTCCGCAGGGTGCAGAAGTCCTCGTGGTACCGCTGGATCAGCGCGTTGACTTCCTTTTCGGGGTAGCGCCTTCCCGGCTCGAATTGGTCGGCCAGGAACTCCAGGATGACCTCGCGCTTCTTACGTTGCGCGGGGATCTTGGTGAGACGCCCCTCGACCAGGAAGTTTCCGAGCACCTCCTGGCGGTACCGTTCGGCCTCGTCATGGCTGGGTGGGATGGCGATCGCCTCCTTCTGCAGCAGGACCTTGGCGACGTCGTGCAGGCGTTCCGGAACGAACCGGTAAACCTGGTAGTACTGGTCGCGGTCGGACTGGACCAGACCGGCGTCGCGCAGCCGGGTCAGGTGATGCGAGACCGTCGAGGCCGAGAGCGCCAGCTCGGAGGCCAGCTCTTCGACCGCGCGCGGCCTGGCCGCGAGCAATCCAACGATCCGCAACCGGGACTCGTCCCCCAGGGCCTTGAACAGGGTCACGAGGGGGCTGTAGTCGGGCAAATCGGGTGGGGACATCTTGGGCCTCCTTTCTACTGAGTTGATATTCATGGAAATGATTATACCATATAATTCGACATTCATCAATATAGTAAAGACCGCCCAACGGGGAGACGGGCCCCCGATGGGGCCGCCAACAGCCCACAGTCCGGCCGAAATCAAACGGCCGGACTGTGGGAATCGGAGTTATCGGGGAATCAGGCCGCGGCGGGCTCCTTGGCGGCGCTGGGAGTCACCAGCGACACCGCCATGACCGCCGGGTCGAACAGCTCGTGGAGCCGTTCCATGCCCAGGCCCGCGGTGATGCCCTCCATGATGGCTGGCACCTCGTACAGGTCGGCATCCTGGAACAGGTACTGGGTGAACTCGTAGGAGAGGTGCTCGGGTGAGTTGAAGACCCGAATGAACTCGCCGATCTTGCGGGTCCGGGCCCGGTTGAAGGCCTGCTCGGAGAACCCGTTCCGCTTCACCCGCTCGACACCGTCCCGCAGCCGCGAGATGAGCTGTTCGGGTGCCTCGGTCTCTCCGCCCACGTAGGCGAAGCTGTAGGCCGGCGACCCCTCGTAGTCGTAGCCGTAGGTGTGGTCGATGAGCCCGGCGTCGTCGAGCTCCTGGTACAGCTCCGAGCTCTTGCCGAACACGGTATCCATCAGGATCCGGGTGGTCAGGTCGCGCCGAATGAGCTCGCGGCCCGTCAACCCGACCTCGCGCTCCTTGAACCCGATGACGCAGAGGGGCTTGGCGATCGCCAGCGCGATCTCGCTGCGCGGCCGCGCAATCGTCGCGGGCTCGGTCTCGAAGAGCCGCTCGATGGGCAACTGCGGTGGGAAGGTCTTCTTGGCCTGATTCTCGCGGACGAGCTGCATGAGGGCCTCGGGGTCGAAGTCACCGACCACGACCAGCACCATGTTGCTAGGGTGATAAAATGTCTTGTAGCAGGTCATGAGGGCGGCCACGTCGATCTGGTAGATCGACTCGATGGTGCCGGCGATGTCGATCCGGACCGGGTGGCGGTGGTACAGGTTCTCCAAGAGGCCGCGGTAGGCCCGCCAGAAGGCCTGGTCCTCGTACATCCGGATCTCCTGCTCGATAATCCCCTTTTCCTTGGCCACGTTCTCGTCGGTCAGGTAGGGCCGCTGCACGAAGTCGATGAGGGTCGTCAGGTTCTCCTCGACCTGGCCCGTGGCCGAGAACAGATAGCTCGTGCGGGTGTGGCTCGTGAAGGCGTTCGCCGAGGCCCCCTGCGCGGCAAACTTCATGAAGATGTCACCCTCCGGCTCCTCGAACAGTTTGTGCTCGAGGAAGTGGGCGATCCCGTCCACGACCTTCACGGACGGCTGGCCGGTCACGTTGAAGTGGTTGTCGATCGACCCGTAGCGCGTCGAGAACATGCCGTAGGTCTTGGCGTAGCCTGGTTTCGGCAGCAGATAGACCGAGAGTCCGTTGGGCAGCACCTCGAAGTAGGACTGCTCGTCGAGGGATTCGTACCGGGTCTTAAGCATGGGAGACCTCCACGGTTTCCTGGTCGCGCAGGAAGTAGATGGTGTCGAGCGAGATCAGCCCGATCATGGCCTGCAGGTCGGGGACGGTCACGGCCTCGAAGGCCTCGAGCAGCTCGGGGACCGGCCTCACGACGTGCTCGAGGCGCTGCGTAAAGGCATAGTGGGCGATCTGACCGGGCGAATCGGCCATCTCGCGGTAGTCGTTGGCGAGCATGGCCTTGGTCTGGGCGAGCTCCTCGGCCGATACGTCGCCGCGGGCGATCGCCTCGACCTGGTCCTTGATGATCGCGAGGGCCTGGTCGTGGTTCTCGATGCTGATGCCGGCCTGAATGAGCAAGAGGCCCTTGTGGGGCTCATAGCGCGAGTAGGCCGAGTAGGCGAGGCTCGCCTTCTCGCGAACGTTCACGAACAGCTTGGAGTGGGCGTAGCCGCCCAGGACGGCGTTGGCAACGACCATGCGGGCGTAATCGGCCGACGAGTAGGTGACGGGCGTCCGATACCCGAGCACCAGCTGGCCCTGGTTGACGTCGAAGCGCTCGACGATCTCACGCAGGCGGCCGACCTGCGGCTTGACGACCGTCCCGGGCACCGTTCCGACCGCCCGATCCGGGATGGTCAGCGCCTCGGCCAGCTGCCGCGTCACGGTCTCCGGGTCGACGTCTCCGATCACGTAGACGCTAATGGGAGCCGTGCGCAGCCACTCGCGGTAATGGTCGTACAGCCTCTCGGGGGTGATGGCCGGCAGGTCCTCCAGGCGGCCGTACGAGTAGAGACGGTAGTTCTCCTCGGCGCACATGGTTTCGAGCACCCGCAGTGAAGCATACCGGGCCTTGTTGTTGAACAGGCTCTCGATGCGCTTGCGCAGGGCTTCCTTTTCGAGCTCGACGAAGGAGCTTTTGAACACGCCGTGGTCGGTCGCCGGATCGAGCAGGACCTCGGTTAGCAGTTGAATGCCTCGCTCCAGCAAGGGCGGGGCCATGGGCAGGAACTTCTCGTTGGGGACCTCGATCTCGAACTGGGCAACCTGGCGTTCGCCGATCTTGAACATGGCGCTGCCCAAGGAGGCGCCGTAGAGGTCGTCTAAACGGTCTTGCAGGGCCTTCACCGAGGGCGCGGTGCGCGTGCCCCGTTCGAGGACGGCCGGGATCAGGCCCATGAAGGTCACCGTCTCCGGGCGCAGGGGAGCCACCAACTCGATCGACACCGTGGTGGTCTTGAACTTGGTCGTCGGCAGGACGTGGATCGAAATCCCGTCCGCCTCCCGGGTGGTTATCGGCATGTCCATGCAGCCCGCCTTTCTCGTTGCCACCATGGTAACAGAGGAAAGATGAGCAAGCATGCGTTTTGGTCACGTTTGTCGCCGTTCCCGACCGGCCACGCTAGAATGGAGGATCGCTCCCTCGGTCGAACTCGGAGGCCCCATGAACGGCAAAGTTCGCGATCCGCAGCAGATCGTCGCCCTCTTCAACCACAACGTGGCCCTCGAACACGGCGCCCTGTACCAGTACCTGCAGCACGCCTACGCGATAGGCGAGGCGGGCGTGGGGTCCGAGATCATCAACATCGCCCGGTCCGAAATGCGGCACCTCAAGTACTTCGCCGGCATCATCGTCGAGCTGGGCGGGGTGGTGACCCTGCAACGGCCCGAGGTGCTCGTGCGAGCCGCTAGCATCCAGGAGATGATGCGCCTCGGCTCGCAGGCCGAGGACGAGGCCATCCGCGACTACACGTCCCAGCTGGATGTGATCGACCACCCAGGAGCCCTGCGCGTGCTGGAACGGGTGATCAAGGACGAGGAGTTCCACAAAAGCCAGTTTGCCGGGTTCGAAGAGGAGGTGGCCGATATGGCCCGCACCGCCTCCTATCCCACCGAGGGCGCCCTCCTCGACCCCGAGCTCGTCGCCATGCTCAACGACTCGTTCGCCCACGAATACAACCAGTTGCTCGTCTACCTGCGGCACTACTTCCAGACGACCGACTGGGAAGCCAAGGACTTCCTGTTCGAGAATGCCTTCTGGCGCATGAAGCACCTGGGCCTCCTGGCCGACCACATCCACGACCTGAATGCCGATCCGAGCTTCCTCTGGAATCCCCATCCCGAAGAGGGGGCGATCGCCGACCGGATCGCCCAGTGCCGCGAGATTGAACAGGAGGATACCGCGCGCTACCAGCGCCTCTCTGGCTGCCCGATCCCCGAGGAGGTCCGGCGCCTGTTCACGAACATGCGCGACCACGCCGTCTATCAGGAAGGCCAGATGCGCCTCCTGCAGGATCTCATGAGCCGTCCGGACCTCGCCCAACCCGGCTATGCACCGATCGACCAACCCATCCCCTCCGCGGAATCGGCGGAGCCCAAGCCCTCCCCCCACGGGGTCGCCGCCCAACCGACGCGCCGTCCAGGCCTGACGATCGGCAGCCTGATCGATGTACCGCCGGTGTGACCCACTGCGGTCGTCATCCCGATGAAAATCGGGAAGACGGGAAGACCTGTCCCCAGGTAGGGGGCCAGTTGCCCTGGGCATAAGAGGCTCGAAGGAGAGCCGGAGCATGATCGTCTGCGTCAATACCTACGAGGTCCCATCTCAGCAGGTCGACGCCTTCGTTCAAGCCTTTTCGCAGGTGCTCGACCTGCTCAAGCAGAAGCCCGGCTTCATCCGGGTCCGGCTGCACCGGGCGAACGACGACTCCGACCAGCTCATGACCTACGCCGAGTGGGACAGCCTCGACGACCAGCGCGCCGCGGGACAAGACCCCGGGCTCGTCCCGCGCATGAAGGCGGTACTCGCGATCGCCCGCCCCAAGGCCCAATGGTTCGACGTGTTGCTGGACGAGCGCGGGCGGGTCAAGGACCCGACCTGACGCGACGAGGCCGACGCCTCTGCGTCGGCCTCTTGCCAGTTAAACCGGGCTAGTACGGGCTAGTAACCATAACCGTAGCCGTAGCCGTAACCCCCGACGCCTCCGACGTTGATGACGCCGTGCATGTAGGGGTGATAGCGGCAGTAGTAGCTGAAAGAGCCCGGTGTGTTGAACTGGTATCGGAAGCTACCGCCCGGATACAGCTCGCCGTCCCAGATCCCGGGTGCGGTCGTGGTGTGGGCGACTGGATCGGCGTTGTACCACGTGACGACGGATCCGACCGGGACGTTCAGGGTGTAGGGCATGAAGGCGTAGTTCTGGACGACGACCTGGTTGGCGGCGTACGCCACGTTGGAGTAGTAGGGGTAATTGTAGTAGTAGCTGTACGGGTAGCTGATCGGGAATCCGAAGAATCGGCTGCGCGTGATAGTCCGGAGGCGCCGCCGGGTGATGGTGCGGGGACGTGTGATCGTCCGTGCCCGGCGGAAGGTGGCCCCCAGTCGGCGCGCCGTCAGGGCGATATTGCCGACCCGGCCGAGCTGAGTGAGCGCTCGTTGCTGGACCGAGTACGGGGCGGAGCCGGATGGCTGGCGATCCTGGGTCGGGGCCGTTCCGGTGGGAAGCTGCTGCGAGCACCCGACAGTGGCCGCCATGAGCCCAAACAGGGCAAAATCGAGCAGTTTCTGTCTACGCAAGGCGAACCTCCTCCTGTGACGATCGGCTTCGCTCCCAAGGGGCAAAATCCGATTCGCACGGCCGAGCGTAACCCTTCAGCCCGGCACGGGGGTTGGGTGATTGGAGCCAACGATTGCCAAGGAATGGCTCGGTTAATGCAGGGCTACACCAGGGGCTCACCGCCTGAGCAACGGGGCCGAGTGCCCGATCTAATGGGCCGAGAAGCGCTTCAGTAGCAGGCCCATCCGATGGGCCAGGCCCCGGAACACGGAGGCTTCCTCAGCCTCCAGGATCACGCGTGACAGCACGCGTCGCAACACGGCCTCCTTCTGGGCGCGGTTGTGCGACTTGAGGAAACCGGCCGAAACGAAGCCGTCTCCTAGGGTCTGGACGATCGCCGCGATCTCCGGCGCGAGCGCTTCGGCCGTCAACGGCCGGCCCGACGGGGACTCGGGCTCAAGGTCGACCATCAGCCATTCGTAGGCCACGATCATCATGGCCTGGGCGAGGTTGAGCGAGGTTTCTTCCGTCGCGGCGGGAATCCGGATCACCTGGTGGCAGCGCCGCAGCTCGGCCTTGGTGAGCCCGTTCTTTTCGTTGCCGAAGACCAGGGCGATCGCTCCCCCACCGGTGGCGTGGCACCCGGCCAACCGTGCGGCTTCCCTGGGGGAAACGGGCGTCATGCCCTTGTAGACCTGGCGGCTGGTGCCGATGACCAGGCTCGCGTCGGCGATCGCCTCGTCGAGAGTGGGGACCAGCTCGGCCCGCGCGAGCACGTCATCGGCCATGACGGCCAACTTCAGGGCGTTGGGATGGTCAGGAAGGGCCGGGCCAGGGTCGGCCACCACGAGTCGGGAGAGCCCGGCGTTCTTCATGGCGCGGGCAGCGGCGCCGACGTTCTCGGGAAAGAAGGGGTGGACCAGGACCACCCGGGTGCGTGCCAGCAAAGAAGGCGACGCTGTCTCCAGCGCCGCCTTCACCGATTGGAGCCCATCATCTGCCCTCCTAGCCACGGAGCCGGAACGTGATCCGCCCGCGGGTCAGGTCGTAGGGGCTGAGTTCGACCTTGACCTTGTCTCCGGGTAGCACCTTGATGAAGTGCTTGCGCATCTTACCAGCGAGGTGAGCCAGCACGGTATGACCGTTCGGCAGGTTGACCCGGAACATGGCGTTCGGCAGGGCCTCCATGACGGTTCCCTCCAGCTCGATCATGTCTTCCTTGAGCATCGTATCCCCCCCTTCTTTCGACCCGCATCCGGGTCGTTGCTCCGAGCTTCTCTCAAGACCAGGCATGTTACCTCTGTTTGGCCGACGAGTCGGCTAGAAGGAACAGCCTTTCGAGAAGCTCTATCGCCATTATATCCAGGCGCCATGCAACATAACACGCGACGACGCGGGTCCCGCCAAAACGAGACCCTTCAAGCGCTTTATCGGCGCCACCGTCGCTAACTTGATTGAATGTTGATTAAACTTTCTACAGGTTGCCGCGCAACGCTTGCTCGCGTTCGATCGACTCGAACAGGGCCTTGAAGTTGCCCTTCCCGAAGCTCTCGGATCCGCGCCGCTGGATGATCTCGACGAAGAGCGTCGGACGATCTTCCAGGGGCTTGGTGAAGATCTGGAGCATGTAGCCCTTCTCGTCCTGGTCGACCAGGATGCCCAGCCGTTCCAACTCGGTCAGGTCCTCCTCGATCGGCCCGGTCCGTTCGAGCAGGGTCTCGTAGTAGGAGTGCGGCGTGTTCAGGAATTCGATGCCGTTCGCCTTGAGCCGCTCGACCGTGCCCACGATGTCCCGGGTGATGAGGGCGATGTGCTGGACGCCCGGCGAGCCATAGGCGTCGATGTACTCTTCGATCTGGGACTTCTTCTTGCCCTTGGCGGGCTCGTTGATCGGGAACTTGACCCGCTCGTTGTCGTTCGCGACCACCACCGAGCGCAGGGCGGAGAACTCGGTCGAGATGTCCTTGTCGTCGAAGTTGGCGAACTGGTGGAAGCCGAACACGCTCCGGTAGAAGTCCACCCAGGAGGTCATCTGGTCCCAGCCCACGTTGCCCACGACGTGGTCGACGTACTCGAGCCCGGTCGACTCGACGGCGAGCCCCTGGCGTGGCTGGTAACCCGGCAGGAACACGCCCCGGTAATCCTTGCGTTCGACGAAGGTGTGGATCGTGTCGCCGTAGGTCGCGACCGAGGCGACCACGACCGAGCCGTGCTCGTCCTTGCGGGTTTCGGGCGCGAGCACGCTCCTGGCCCCGCGGCTCGTGGTGAGGCGATGGGCCAGCGCCGCGTCCTCGACCCAGAGGGCCACGTCCTTGACGCCGTCGCCGTGGGCCACTACGTGCCGCTGGGCCGCGTGTTCGGCCCCGAGCCCGGTGGTCAGGACGAAGCGGATCTTGTTCTGCTGCAGGACGTAGCTCGCCCGGTCCCGCACGCCGGTCTCGGGGCCGGCATAAGCCACGATCTGAAAGCCGAAGGCCTTCTGGTAGTAGTAGGCCGCCTGCTTGGCATTGCCGACGTAAAACTCGAGGTGGTCGATTCCGTTGAGAACCATGGTCTCGGACGTGGTGACCGGGGCGGTGGACGTGGCCATGAAACACTCCTCCTCACGTGGGGGCGCTTCATGATAGCGATTCCGGCTATTTCCGTCACGGGGCGACGGACGCCCGATCCTTGACCCCCGAACCCCGGCGCGGCTATGGTGCGGCGGCGAGACTCGACTTCACTCGAGCAAAGGGGATGGTATGGCCGAACCGGACACGACACGCCCTGACGCGGCCCCCGCGTCGCCCCCGACCGGCGAGTCGGCGGTCGGGTCCCTCGCGTGGATGCGCGATGTCGCCCCTCCTCCTGCGGAAGAAGGGGCGCCCGCGCCATTGCGGGTCACCCCTCCATCCGAAGATACCAGTATCGATTTGAGGCCCGACCTCTCGCCTTCCAGGCCCTACCACCAGGCGGGCGTGTCGCCTGGAAACGCCGAGGCCGACGAAGAGGACTGGGAGCACCCGTACGGGGGCTGACCCCCGGCCTAGCCGACCATCCGGGCATAGCGCTCGAAGTCGCTGTAGTACATCGACGACGAGTTGAGGACGTGACCGAGGGCCCCGAGCTTTTCCTCGCGGGACGCCCACGAGCGGACGATCTGGTTGCAGGTGTTGGTCCAGAGATCCCGTTCCTGGCGCGTGTACTGGCCGTCGCTCATCCACTGACGGGAGGCGCGCAACTGCTCCTGCTGCTGATCGTAGCGATCCAGCAGGTTGTTCATCTGGCCGTTGTAGGCCGGCTCTGGCGGGATGTAGCCATGCTCCTCGGCGGGAGAGCCAGGGTAGTAGGGAACGTTGCCCGGATTGTACGGGCTGTAGCTCCGGCCGGTGAAGAAGTCCAGGATCTTCTGGAAGAAGTTCCTGTTGTCCTGGTAGGGCGGTTGCGGGGGGCAGTACCCGTTGTCCGGGTAGCCGGGATAGCTGGGGGGATAGCTCGGATACGAGGGGTAGCCGGGGCCGTTCTGCCAGCTCGCTTCGAAGCGATCGGGCATCACCCCCAGCGTGACGGTCGTCTCTCCGCCGCCAGCCTGCACGCGACCGCCGGTCGGCGTCGTCGGTCGAACTGCTGCGTTGCCTTGGATGTTCACGAAACCCTCCCCCAAGCGGCGATGTTAAGGTTTACCTAAGATAGGATTAATATTGGGACGACGCTAGCCAACCTGACGTGACGTTTTGTTAAGCATGGGGCGCCAGGGAGACGGAAGGGGGCGATCCATCACAGCGGGCGCCGGATCGGACCGTGGTAGGATGAGGCCATGGTGGGCCATCTGGACGTGCAGGGACAGATCCGGTTCCGGTTCGGGCGCCGGGACCAGCTGCTGCTATACAAGCAAAAGGATGAGACCACCCGCCACGTGCTCTTGAAGGCGGCGGCTTACGCCATGTTCTTCCGCGAGCATCCGAACCTGGAAGCCGACCCTCGGCTGCGTTTCAAGTACGGGGCCGATCTGGCCACGCTCGATCTGGCGGGCGACCCGACGTTCTGGGTGGTCGTCGACGACCTGACACTCCCGCGGTTGGAGTACACCCTGCGCCACGTCCACGCCCCGGTGGCCCTGATCCTCGAAGCGCCCGATCTGGACGCGGTCGTCGCCACGTTGCGCCGCGGGATCCACTACCGTTACACCCACCATCACCTGACGGTCTACAACTTCGTCATGCCGGTCGAGGAGTGGCTCGATCCCGAGCACGTCGCGATCCCGGAAGCAAGCTACGACGTCTTTCATTTCTAAGGCCGCCGTCCGGATCCCACCCTAACCGAGGGTGAAGTGCCAGACGATGTTGCGGTCGGGATCCAGCTCGACCACGTGGTTCTTGCCGGCATGGGTCACGAGGGTGTTCTCGGACGGCAGCCTCCAGGCCACGACCGGGGTGTTGAGCTGGATGCCGAACCGCCCCTTACGCCCCAAGAGGGCCGGATCGCCCCCGTACTGCCACACGACCTCGCGCGCCAGCGTCACCTCGACGACCCGGTGATTCTGGGTATCGCAGATCAACGTGTTGCCCGATTCAAGGCGGGTGGCGTGCTCGGGGTGAAAGAGCTGGTTGTCCCCCTGGCCGCTGTAACCGCTCTGCCCGTAGGACCACACGGTCCGCCCAGCCGGGTCCACCTCCCAGACGACGTGGTCGGCCCAGTCGACGATCAGGGTCGTGCCGGAGGGTAGGCGGCTCGCATAACAGGGGCCCTTGAGGCCGTCCTTCTGCCAGCGGACGTCCCCGCCGATCGAAACCTCCAGCACGCGCCGGTTCCCGAAGTCGGAAATCAGCATCGTGCCGTGCTCGGTCCGTTCGGCCCCCCGCGGCTGCGAGAGGTGGCGCGGCCCGGATCCGGGCTCGCCGGGCTTGCCGAACTGCCAGACGATGCTCTGATCACGGACCTCGACGACCCGGTGGTTGCCCGTGTCGGCGATGAGCGTTCCGCCGTTCGACAACCGAGTGACGTAATGAGGTCCGAGCAAGCGGTTTCCCGCCATCCCCACCTGACCCGAGAACTGCCAGGTGACCTGCATCTTGCGGTCGATCTCGAGCACCCGCCCGTGGCCGCGGTCGGCCACCATCACCGTGTCGGGCAGGTTCGGGGGCAACGGACTGCCGACGTGGACGACCTCCGGAACCGGAGCGGGAGCCGGGGCCGGGGCAACCGGCTGGGCGATCGCCTGGGGTACCACGGGCGCCTGGATCGGCGTGGTGGGGGCCGGAATGGGAGCCGACGTGCGGAGGGGCGAGGTCACGGCCTCGCGGGCGATCGGGTGAACCTCCCACACGATGTTCTGGTCGGGATCCACCTCGATGACCCCCTGACGCCCTAGGATGATGGTCCGTCCTTCCGAGGTCCGCATGGCGGCGAGGGGATCCTTGATCGGAACCCCGCCCTGAGCAGACGCGGCCCGGTACTGCCACACGACGTTCTTCGTCGGGTCGACCTCGAGGACGCGCCCGTTGCCCGTGTCCGCGATGAGCGTGTTGCCATTGGCCAGGCGAGAGACCCCGGACGGTTCGGAGAGCTGATTGGGGCCGTTCCCCTGATGCCCCCCCAGCCGGTTGATGGCGTTGCCGTATTGCCAGACGATGGTCCCGGCCGGATCGACCTCGATCACCCGGTGGTTACCGGTGTCGGCGATGAGGGTCGTGCCCTCGGCCGTCCGGAAGGCCCCGTGCGGCTTGAAGAGGCTGTGGCCGGCACAACCAGCCCGCCCGAGCTCGCCATGGCTCCAGACGATCTGGCCGGACGGCCCGACCTCGACCAGCCGATGGTTACCGGTGTCCAGCACGATCGTGTTCCCGTTGGCCAGTCGCCCGGCCCAGCGAGGCCCACGCAGGGCCTTTTGGCGATCGCCCGGATCCCCGAACGACCACATGGTCTGCGACGTGAGGGGGTCGACCTCGATCACCCGATTGGTCCCGAAGTCGGAGAGCAGCACCCGCCCGCTCGGCAAGTAGACGGCCGAGCCGGCCACCAAGTCCTTCATGACCCAGGTGTCACGGCGTTCCCGGTCGATCTCCCGGACCTGGCGCTTCAGGTTCTCGGTCAACAGGACGCGGCGGCCGTTGGTCGAGAGCAAGGTCTCCACCGAGGGCGCCCGGGTGGCAATCGCCGGAGTCGGCGCCTGCACGGGCCGAGGTGGGACCGGAGGAGGGGGAGCGGGCTCAGCCGCTCGGATTGGTTGCGGATCCGGGGCCGCCGCCGGTGGCCGTGTCGGGGCCGGGGTGGGCGTGGGGACGGCCGTCGGCGTCGCGGGACCCGGGCTCGGTGCCGGAGGCCGGGGGGCGGCCGGAGTCGGGGTGGGCGGACCTCCTGCGGACGGTTGCGGGGGCCCGCCGCCGGCGGGTTGCGGTGGTCCGGGTCGGGGGCCGGGTGCCGGGGGGCCGGGTTGGGGAGGCCCCGGTTGCGGAGACTCGGGGCCCCGGGTTACCGGGGTCGCGTTCTTCATGGCCTGGTAGCTCGCCATCAGGGCGGGGT